>JGI20214J51650_10000039_pt1 | contig 75080 bp, 71 predicted proteins | sample WetSurMetagenome_FD_51650 | JGI IMG/M metagenome (IMG submission 51650)
GGTGAATATCACATCGATGAGCAAAATAAAATAAAAAGGATGAATCGAAAAATGAAATGGAAAATCCCGCTTTTCAAAATGTACTGGGACGCACAGGATATCGCTGCGGTTACCTCGGTCATCAAACGGGGAAGCTACTGGACCATGGGCCCGGAAATACAGACATTGGAGGACACCATCGGGGGTTTTATTGGAAAGAAACAGGGGGTTTCGTTTAACTCAGGCACTTCAGCTCTCCATGCAACACTACTGGCGTATGATATTAGAGATGGTGATGAAGTCATTGTACCATCCTTTACCTTTATCGCGACAGCAAACGTTGTAGCTCTTACCGGTGCGACACCTATTTTTGCTGACATCGAGGGGCAATCCTATGCATTAGACCCCGAGGACGTAAAAGAAAAAATCACAAGTAAAACAAAGGCGATCATCCCTGTTCATTACGGCGGAGGTCCTTGTAAAGAAATCAAAGCATTACAAGAAATCGCGAAAGACCATCACCTTATCCTGATCGAGGATGCCGCAGAATCACTCGGAGCAAAAATACATAATAAACGGGTAGGAACATTTAGTGATGCGGCGATGTTCAGCTTCTGCCAAAACAAAGTCATCACCGCAGGAGAAGGCGGCATCGTAGTCACAAATTCCAGGGCCGTTGCCGAAAAACTCAATCTGATTCGTTCTCATGGTCGTGTCGAAAGCAAAGAAGGCTACTTTGCAACCACTCAGGAGTTAGATTACATCCAAGCCGGTTACAATTACAGACTACCAAGTATCAACGCAGCGTTAGTGCTTTCACAATTTAAAAAATTCAACAAAATCATACAACTGCGCAGGGAAAAAGCAGCGTACTATACAAAAAAACTCGCAAAGATGAAGGATATACGAACCCCTGCTGAATCAAAAGATGAGTATCATGTCTACCAGCTCTATACGATCGAGCTGCCTGATAAAAAAACCAGGGATCATCTACAGCAGCACCTCACCAAGGCAGGGATTATGACAAAAGTGTATTTCGAACCGGTTCATCTGAAAACGTACTACACAAAAGGATTTAACTACAAAAAAAATGATTTACCTGTCACTGAGGAAATAGCTGAAAAAGTTCTTACCCTTCCTCTCTATCCCTCCTTAACAAAAAAAGAAATGGATTATATTCTCCATGAGATCGAAAAAGGATGTTGATGATCATGATGCAAAAACAGTTAGAAAACATCTTTCGAGGAAAAAAAATCTTAGTGACCGGTGGCACTGGCTGCATCGGCAGTGAAATCGTACGAAGCGTGCTGAAATTTAAACCAGAGGTTGTACGAATATTCAGTAATGATGAAAACGCCACCTTCCAGATGATCAATGAGACAGACGATACTGGGGTAAAAATGATCCATGAGATCCCTAATAAACGATTTTTAATAGGGGATATCCGTGATAAAGAACGTGTCCTTCTTGCTATGGAAGATATTGATATTGTGTATCATGCAGCAGCACTGAAGCATGTGCCTCTCTGTGAATATAATCCCTTTGAGGCGATTAAGACCAATGTCCTTGGTACACGAAATGTCATCGAAGCTGCACTTGAGTCAGGGGTAGATCGCGTTATCAGCATCAGCACTGACAAGGCAGTCAATCCAGTAAATACCATGGGTGCGACAAAACTTCTTGCAGAAAAACTCATCATCGATGCGAATGAAGGAAAAGGATCAAAACCAACGATTTTCTCCTCAGTTCGTTTCGGCAATGTCTCATTCTCACGAGGGTCGGTCATTCCTCTTTTTGAAGAACAGATTCGACAAAAAAGACCGATAACCATAACAAACCCGGAAATGACCAGATTCATGATGTCTGTGTCAGATACTATTGAATTGGTGTTCAAAGCAACGCTCATGGCAAAAGGGGGAGAAGTCTTCATCCTAAAAATGCCTGTCGTCAGACTTGGTGATCTTGTCGACGTCATCATTGAAACGTACGCGGAAAAATATCATTATAAAAAAGAAAGTATTGAAAAAAGAATCATCGGACTGCGTCCAGGTGAAAAAATGTTCGAAGAACTGATGACCGAATCAGAAGCATCCGTAGGATTTGAAACCGATGATATGCTGATCATCCCTCCGCAGTTAGAAATGCCCAGCATCAGCTACACGGTATCGGATTATCCAACTGCGCGACATTGTTCTGTTGATCGTTATTCATCACGAGACCTCAAACCGGTTTCAAAAGAAGAAATCAAGAAACTACTTTTTCAATAACTATGCCGATTAAAAGGTATGTAAATGGTAGTAAAGGCGGATTGTTAGTGAAAGTTCCTTACTGTTTTGGGTGGTTACCGAGTTACTGTTGAGAAAATATCAAAGGGAATCGTGTTCGTAGCTTGAAACATGCAGTTTTTAAGTCCTATTGTTCATCTGGATTATATCGAGTGTTAATATGAGACGGAGACGATAATTAGGAGTATTCATATAAAATATAGGAATAAGGTTTATGAACATCTTTGTATTGAGGAATTTTAAAGGGTGAATCATGAAAAAAGCATTTATTACCGGAGTCACAGGTCAAGATGGTTCCTATTTAGCGGAACTGCTTCTGAGCAAAGGATACGAAGTGCATGGATTGATACGAAGAGCAAGTACATTTAACAGGGAACGAATAGAACACCTCCATAAATATCATGAAGACCAGAAAAAAGGGTTACTTCTGCATTATGGAGACATGACCGATGCGACAAGTCTTCTACATATTTTAAAAGAAGTTGAACCAGATGAAGTTTACCATCTTGCAGCACAATCGCATGTACATGTCTCCTTTGAAGTACCGGTGTACAGTGCTGATGCTGATGCAATAGGAACATTACGATTGTTAGAAGGAATTCGTTCAACAAATCTTATCGAAAATACAAAAATATATAATGCTTCCACAAGCGAATTATTTGGCTCATCCCCTGAGAAACAAAATGAAGACACTCATTTTTATGCAAAGTCCCCCTATGCTGCTGCAAAATTATATGCACATTGGATAGCAGTCAACTACCGCGAAGCTTACCACATGAAAATATGGAACGGTATTTTATTCAACCATGAATCTCCTCGCCGAGGGGAAAATTTCGTCACAAGAAAAATAACTATGAGTATTGCAAAAATCCTTGCCGGAAAACAAGAAAAACTGTACATGGGAAATATGAATGCGATGCGTGACTGGGGATACGCACCAGATTATGTCGAAGCAATGTGGATGATGCTACAACAAAAAAAACCTGATGATTTTGTCATCGCAACCGGCGAAACGCATAGTGTTCGAGAATTCATAGAACATGCATTTAAAGAAGTAGGGATATCGATAGAATGGAGCGGAAAAGGTGTTAATGAAGTTGGGATCGATTCGAGTACAAAACGCGTCTATATCGAAGTATCACCTCATTACTTCAGACCAGCTGAAGTCGACTATCTACGAGGGGATTCTACAAAAGCAAGGACTGTTCTTGGATGGAAACCGAAAGTATGTTTTGAAGAGCTCGTCAAGATCATGGTCCACGCCGACCTTCAAAAAGAAGGAGTTAAAATGCATGGCAATTAATGAAATAACTCACTGCCGTATATGTAAAAATACCGATTTAATTCCTGTTATTAACCTTGGAATTCAAGCATTATCAGGGCGCTTCCCTGTTGTTGGGACAAATGATCCTCCGTCTGCACCGCTTGAACTTGTGAAATGCAATGGGGAGAATGCTTGTGGGCTGCTCCAATTAGCACATAGCGTTCCTCTGTGTGAAATGTATGGAACAAGTTATGGATATTTATCTGGATTGAATCAGACGATGAGTAATCATTTAAAAGAAATTGCGTTGGATGCTCAGCAGCTTGCTCACTTGCAGGAAGATGATATCGTTCTTGATATAGGAAGCAACGATGGAACGTTATTAAAATCATATACTGTAAAAGAAATGAAACTGATTGGAATAGACCCTGGTGGGGAGCAATTCAAGATTCATTACCCAAATAATATTGTTTTAGTCACTGATTTTTTTTCCAAACGAGCTTTTGATAAAGTGCACCCTACCGGTAAAGCAAAGATTATTACCTCTATTGCTATGTTTTATGATCTCGAAAACCCCATGTCGTTCGTCTCTGAGATAAAAGAGATACTTCACCCAGACGGTATCTGGGTGTTAGAACAGTCCTATATGCCAACGATGATTAAAATGAACGCATTTGATACTATTTGTCATGAACACCTGGAATATTATACATTGAAACAAATCGTATGGATGATGGAACGAAATGACCTGAGAGTTATTGATGTTGCATTCAATGACATCAACGGCGGTAGTTTCAAACTCTCTGTCTGTCATAAAAACGCAAAATACCCTGATGGTACTGATAAAGTGACTAAGATTTTAAATGAGGAAAAAAAACAAGGGTTTGATTCTGTAAAGCCTTTTAAGGATTTCAATGATCGTATATCGAAAATACGTGAAATATTGTATACCTTTTTATGCAAAGAAAAAAAGAAAGGAAAAACAGTACACTTATATGGTGCGTCTACCAAAGGAAATGTACTCCTTCAGTTTTGCGGTATTGATTATCGGCTTATTTCGTTTGCCGCTGATAAAAACCCTTTGAAAAACGGACATTGGACTCCAGCGAGCCACATCCTCATTTTCTCCGAGGATTTTTCAAGAGCGTGTAACCCTGATTATTATCTTGTACTTCCATGGCATTTTAGAAAAGAGTTCTTAGAGCGTGAAAAAGAATATCTTGAGAAAGGAGGATGTTTTATTTTCCCATTACCTGAGGTTGAGTTGGTGAAAAAGGATTTAAAGTCGGTTGTAAAATAGAAAATTAATACGCATATTTTCTATCTTGAAAGAAAAAGATAATAAGGTCGTTGATTCAATATTAAAACACAGAGTATGGGAAAAATTAAAAGAATTATTGAAAATAAACGACAGTTATCTATATATTTCTATTATTTCTAGTCCTTTCGTCCTTAAGGTTGGATAACTCCATGAAAAAAGCGTTCATCACTGGAATAACTGGTCAGGATGGTTCATATCTTACCGAATTACTTCTAAATAAAAAGTATGAGGTTCATGGGCTCGTCCAAAAATCTGTGACATCAGCAACCTCTCATTTTCAAGTGCTTTCTCTCGACGAGCATTATGATGTCAATCAAGTTACGATTCATTATGGAGATATTTGTGATTACCCTTCACTTATTAAAATACTCCAAGAAATTCAACCAGATGAAGTGTATCATCTTGCTGCACAATCTGATAGACAAATTTCCTTCGTGTCACCTTTAGAAACAGCTGATGTAAATGCCTTAGGTTCATTACGAGTATTTTCAGCAGTCCATGACTCAAAATGTGATGCAAAAATTTTTAACGCATCATCTCGGGAGTTATTTGGGTCGTCTCCATCACAATGCCCGCAAAATGAATATACAAAATTTAATCCAGATTCTCCTTACGCAATCGCAAAACTATTTGCGTATTATTGTGCAATATATTATCGTGAAAAATATGGGATGAAAATATGGAATGGTATTCTGTATAACCATGAATCCCCGCGACGGGGGAAAAATTTTATTACACGGAAAATAACTCGTGGAGTAGCGAAAATATTGTCTGGGAAGCAAGAAAAACTCATGGTAGGTAATCTTGATTCGGTTCGAGATTGGGGATATGCACCAGATTATGTCGAAGCAATGTGGATGATGCTTCAGTCAAAACGCCCTGATGATTTCATAGTTGCAACTGGTACTGGACATACAATACGTGAATATATTTTTTATGCATTTAGTCATGCAGGAATTTCGTTAGAATGGATAGGGAAAGATCTCAATGAACGAGGTATCGAGAAAAAAACCAACAAAACACTAATTTATTGTTCGCCTGAATTATATAAATTAAAAGAAAAAATGTCACTAATTGGGGATTCATCAAAAGCACAAAAAATCCTTAAATGGAAACCAAAAACCGATTTTAAAACTCTTATACAAAAAATGGTTGATGCTGATTTAAAAATGGAGGGAATTATATAATGTTGGGTAGCTATAAAAATATTGATCGATTGAAAGAAGATCCAAATACAGAATCAGTTGATGCGATCATGATGACATTAGATGCAGAAAAATACCTAGAAAAAACGCTCGACACAATGTTTGAAGAAGTGCCTATTAGACAACTGTTTGTTATCGATGGTGGTTCAAAAGATAAAACAATAGATATTTTAAAGACATATCCTCGTGTGAGCATTGAAATTTTTCCAGATTTAACTTTAGGAAAATGTTGGGAAATGCTTATCAAACGTGTTTCCACCCCTTGGTTCGTATTTATTGATTGCGCGAAAATCCCAACTAAAGGTTGGTATAATGAAATGATAAAATGCAAGGATAAATACGATTACTTTGGAAGTAAACGGATTGTTCATTATGAGTTTGAACGAGAAGATCCTACAACCACAAACCTTAAAAAACGACCTTTAGGTGGTCCTTGGATTATTCGCAAAGATGCAGTGAAAAACTATCATGTAGATAATGATTATGCTTGGAGAATTATCGATGTTATTCTTAGGGATGTTGTTGAAAAAAATGGATATACTTATGGGACGGTTTCTACAACATATCATACTTGTTACATGACTGAAGGAGAACGATATACCTCTGATCAAAAAAAGAAAGGAACCGCATTGGTTTTTAAAAAACCTGATCTAAAAATATATGATAAAAAAAATATGGATACAAGAATGGAAATCACTGCAAAAGCAATTGTGAAATATATTGATCCTGAGATTAGCTCATATTTCTGTACAGATCATACATTTCTCATGGTATCTCGTCTTGATAAAAAATGGATAGAATCAACAAATCCAAAATGGCTTGAGGCATTACATCATTGGAAACGAGCAAAATACATTAAAGCAAAAATACCTCGAATGTTATATGGCTTCTATAAAATGATAACAAACAAAATCGATGAAAAAGTCGAAAGGATCGTCGAAAAATATGATGTTTAAACTTATTGAAGCCGCCGTGAGAAGACCTTTTAAAAAGAGAACTTTCAAATTCAAGAACGTTCCCTTAAAATATTTTTTCCATTCCTATAATTGTTTTTGGAGAAAGGTAAGAACCATAGAAATTCCAGTCATCCGTTATTATATAGATTCATATCCTCATGAACGCACATTAGAGATAGGAAATGTCACAAAACATTACTATGACACATTTCGAGATTTCAAAGAAAAAGATACAGTTGATAAATACGAAAAAGCTTATGATGTCTTTAACGAAGACATCTACACATTCAAAACAAAACATCGTTATGACTTCATTTATTCTATCTCCACGTTTGAACATATGGATTCAGATGGGGGCGATAATCCAGATTATGTGAAACCTACGGGCCTTTTAGAAAAACAGTATTCATCCTATGCATTTCGTAATATAAACCGGGTGATCAATGATCTTCTTGAAAAAAACGGATTGTTCATTCTCACATTCCCCCTTGGACAAAGAAATGATGAAATATCAAAAAGTCTCTATGCGGAGGAATTTAAACATTTTATCGCTTCATCTGTTCATTTGTTTTTCATGAAGGAACTTGTCGAAGGTTTATGGGTCCAATCAGAAAAAGAATTAAATTATTTCAAAGAAAAAAAACCAAAATGGAACAAACGAAAGTATCTCTGTGTGATGGAGATAAAAAAATAAATTCAATAATAAAATAGAAAAATTAACATTACAGCTTTATATGACCACCATCTTAATCCGATATGAAATACGAAAAAACCAATCATTTAATTATGCTAAATCCCAAAGAGGAAGTAAAAAGATGGTCTGATAAACACATCTCGTCTATTTTTTTTCCAAGCTTTCTTTTTCCTCTTTTAATTCTGATTTAATATAATTCAACATTTCTTTTGGTTGTAACAGATTGAGGAAGAAGGTTAGGTCCTTTTTATTAAATTCTTTCAAAACGTATAAAACCCCAAGATAGACAGCTAACCCTATGAACGCGAAGACAATAAGCAGATACCATCGAATCGTTAGAATGGAATAGCTCAAAAAATACAAGGCTAGAGCCATCACAAAACCTGCGATAATATGACGTGGGATATGACTATATACCATCTTTACGCCAATCAATTTTTTTACGGTAAACTTAAACCAAAAAAACCCCACAAAACCCGCAGTGACCGTGGCAACAGCAGCACCAAGCGGACCGTTGATACCAAACGATGAAAGTAATCCATCTTTTGGTATAAGCAAGAAATTTAATACTATATTGATTATGCACATGACAGATCCGATTTTTGCTCCGATAATCGGTTTATTAATCCCACTCGTCAACGCAAAGCAGGGCCTCGTCAAACTTAAAATGTAAACGTAGATTGAAAGAACAATGAGGGTGGATGCTGCCGGGTAAAACGCATTGCTTAAAACAGTACCAATGACCGGATTAGCAAACACGATAAAGACGACAACGGGTGGTACCATCACCATAGAGATGTATCGTTCTGACATACATACTGCTTCCATGATTTTCTGAAAATCATTTTTTGTATGGTACTCTGAAAACGTTGGAAACAGAACTGTTCCAACAGCGACATGAAGAATCATTAACATCTGCATGATCTGCTGCATCGAAAAAAAGTAACCAACTTCTGTGGATGTCCAAAAAAATCCAAGCATAATCTTATCTATATTCACAGAAATAACACCGATAACCGAAATTAACATAATCGGTAGAGCAAAGGCTGTGTACTCTTTTCCTAGCCCCCATCTGGGTTTTTTAATCGGATATTTTCTTAATAACCAGAGACCGACAACAAATGATGCGAGAATCGCAAACACATAGGTCATAGCGAGAGATCCAACCGCGTGGCTCGCAAGGAATTTCTGAAGCGGACCGAGGAAATCAGGCCATTGGATAGCAGGTTGGATGGTAGCCAAGGTTCCGACTCCTGCAACTGCGACGAGGATCATCATTGGTGTTTTTATTGATTCAAAGATGTAGGTGAGTTCTCGTTTTGCGATTTCTTTTTTTGCCTCAAAGGTCACTGTTGCTATTTGTGTAAGGTCTGCAAGAACAAAATATATGAGCATGACGAAAACAACTGATTCAGTCGTCGCATCATAGAACTCGTTATGAAATACGTTTTTCCAGATGAAAATAGATAACAGAACCACTCCGACCATCAAGGAGGTCAATAATATTTTAATCGCCGCATAGGTGCCAATGCAGGTCCCCAGGTCTTTTCCTTCAGACACTTTTTTTATATGAGCCTGATAAAACCCGAGGTCTGCTATGAGGTCAAACATAGCGATGAATGACATTGCAAAACCGATGATTCCAATGGCTTCTGGTGCAAACCCTCCCCAGAGTTTTGCCAATACCGCTAAACCTATCCAACCAACGAATTGAGCAATGACTTTTGAGACAGTAATGAGAAGTGATTTTCTTGCAATCAACGACATATTAAAAAAGCGATAGTAGCAATGGTATATATTAAATAACTGGGGAGAAAGATTATGTTTTTTTATAAGATTCGTGAGAATGGTTTGAGTTCATTTTTCGCAAATCCACCTGGACCGATAAACACGTCGTTACCAATCATCGTTCCAACATTTATAATGGAGTTAATCCCTGTCTGTACATTATCTCCCATAACCATCCCAAGTTTCCGTCGTTTGGAATCAATTTTTTTTCCATTGAGTACGACCGCTATATTGTTTTTATCAAGTTTGAGGTTTGCAACGGTGGTGCCTGCCCCAAGATTACAGTGCTGTCCGATGATGGAATCACCAACGTAGTTGAGATGGGGGACGTTGCTATGGTCCATGATGATGGAGTTTTTTACTTCGCAGGCGTTTCCCACATGGCAGTGATTCCCTATAGTAGTAAAGGGTCTGAGATAGCAGTTTGGTCCGATTTTACTGTTATTTCCGATGACGACCGGGCCTTCGATGTAGGTGCCTGAACGGATAACCGTGTCTTTTCCGACGACTACGATTCCTTTTAATGTCACGTTCTTCTCAACAGTGCCTTGAATTTTTGTCTTCAACTTCTTTAAAATCTCCTCGTTTGCATCAAGGAGATGCCACGGGTAGACGACATCTCGCCATTCTTTAAGGAATACGCCCTCCATTGGCTCTTTACTTACCATCTTATTGATGGAATCAGTAATTTCAAACTCGCCTCTTGGTGATTTTGCCGTCCTACGAATAAAGTCAAAGATCTTTTTGTTGAAATGGTAGATACCTGCGTTGATGACGTTGGATGATGGATGCTCCATTTTCTCAGAGATCTTGATTAAGTGTTTTCCCTTGAGCTCTACGATACCATACTCCGTTGCATTATCCATCTGGATTAATCCTATCTTGGTTCCTTTCTGGGCGACTTTTTTAATATCGCTGGCACCAAAAATCGTATCACCACAGAGGGTGATAAAATCATTGACGAACGGCTCGACCGTTCCGATGGCGTGAGCAGTCCCCATGGCTTTTCCCTGATTGATGTAGCTGATCTTTACGTTCCATGGTTTTCCATTTCCGAAATATTCTCGTACCATCTCACTTTTGTAACTGACGATAAAAATATATTCTTTCAGACCAGCTGCACGAGCATTGAGCAGGTTCCATTCAAGGATTGGTTTGTCTGCGATCGGAAGCATCACTTTTGGCCTGGTATACGTGAGAGGATGCATCCGGTTTCCTTCGCCTGCCGCAAGAATCACACATTTCATGGTTTTTCTGCCTCACTCAACGGTTACTGATTTTGCAAGGTTCCGTGGTTTATCAATCGGGCATTTTCGGAGATGAGCCACATGATAGGCGAGTAACTGGAGAACAACGGTGATAGGGATGCACGGCAGCACATGAGAGCCCGCAGGGAAGCGAAGCACATAGTCAGCGTGGTTTTCGATTTCTGTGTCTTTGTCTTCAGCTATGGCAATCACTTTGGATCCTCGTGCTTTTATTTCACCGATGTTGGCAAGGATCTTTTCATAGGTTTCGTCTTTGGTGACGATTGCGACGACCGGGGTTTCTTTAGTCAGCAGGGCGAACGGTCCATGTTTCAGCTCACCAGCAGCAAACCCCTCGGCATGGATGTAGGAGATTTCTTTGAGCTTCAACGCACCTTCTAAGGAGAGCGGATAGTTGATGCCTCTGCCGATAAAAAACACGGATTTCGCGTCCTTGAGGTGTTTTGCGACAGCGATGATGTCATTGCTTCGCTGTAGGACGTCTCGGACATGTCGCGGGAGTTCTTTCAGATGGAAGATGTTGTTGTACAGCTCATCGGAGCCAAGCATCTTTTGACGCAACGCAATTTTGAGGGCAATGAGGAACAGGACAATGATCTGTGAGGTGAATGTTTTGGTTGCGGCTACGCCGATTTCCGGGCCTGACTGCTGTAAGATGTATCCATCGGAGATACGAGTTGCGGTGCTGCCGATAACGTTGGTCACGACCAGTGTTTTGCATCCTGACATCTGTGCTTCTCGTAATGCTGCTAGGGTATCGGCGGTCTCACCGGACTGGGTGATCGCGATGACCAGTGAGGACTCGTTTCGTGTCCCGAAATATCGGTACTCTGAGGCTAGCTCTGTGAACACTGGTATATTGGTGTGCTGTTCGATGAGGTATTTCCCGATCATACCAGCATAAAATGAAGTACCGCAGGCAACGATGTGAATAGAAGCAATTTCAGGACTGAGGAGCTTTTCAACACGATCAGGGAACGTGATTGTTTCTTCGATTTCTGAGATGCGCCCTCTGAGGACGTGATGGACCGTGTCTGGTTGGTCATAGATTTCTTTGAGCATGAAATGAGGGAAGCCTGATTTCTCCGCGTCTTTTATATCCCAAGTGATGAGGTCTTCTTTCTTTTTGATCATTTTCTTGTTCTTGTCATACACCCTGATGGCGTCTGGTGTTATGACACAGAGTTCCCCATCGTTGAGGAACATCACACGATTGGTGTATTTGAGAAACGCGGTGATGTCTGAACCAAGGAAGTTTTCGCTGTCTCCCACGCCGATGACCAGCGGGCTTTCTTTTCGGATTCCAACGACTTTCCCAGGTTCATCTTGACTGATGGCAACAATTGAATAGGATCCTTGGATCTTTTTTACGGTAGCGGCAACTGCATCCTCGAGGTTTCCTTTGTAGAGTTCGTCAATGAGATGCGCAATGACCTCTGTGTCTGTTTGGGAGATGAATTTATGTCCCTTCTTTTTTAAGTCTTCTTTGAGTGTGCTGAAGTTTTCGATGATCCCATTATGGACGATTGCGATTTTTTTATCACAACTAAGGTGCGGATGAGCGTTTTCTTTGGTAACACCCCCATGGGTCGCCCATCGAGTGTGACCGATCCCGGTGGTTCCTTTGAGCAGCGGGATTTTTTTTTCTACGTTTGCTATCTCGCCTACTTCCTTGTAGACTTTTAGTTTCTTATCGATGATGGCGACGCCCGCTGAATCGTACCCCCGGTAATCAAGTCGTTTTAATGAATCGAGTAAGACGGTCCGCGCGTCACGAAAACCTGCATAACCTATGATTCCGCACACGTTACATCACTTTACTTTCACTTGGGATATTTTTTATGATATGTTTCATGGGGGAAATCCTGCATTTTCTGCCGATGATCTTTCCAGGGTCAACCACGACGTGGCTTTCGATGATGCAGTCTTCTCCGACCATGGCTCCTATCGGTGTTTCTAGTTTCTTGATCTCATCGTCGATTTCTATCATCGTTTTCCCTGTTATTGTCGAGAAGTTATCCCCGATGATGCATCCTTTGCCGATGATGGACTGGGAGATATGTGAACTTGATGCGATGTGAACATCATCCATAATAATGCTGCTTCTTATTTCGCTGAACGGATGAATCACAGTGTTTTTGCCGATGCTGGTGGATGGGAAGATGCACGCATGGGGTCCTATTTCGCAGTTATCCCCGATGATCACTGGACCGACGATGTAGCAGCCTGCGTAGATTTTCGTATCTTTTCCAATGGATACCCTGCCTTTTATCGTAACGTTTTTTTCGATGACGCCGCTGGTGGATTCACTTGTCGTCTGAATCATTGCTTCGTTGACAGTGATGAGGTCCCAGGGATATACTATGTCCATCCATGATTTTGCTAGAATAGTGTTGATATGTTTTCCTTTGTCTACCAGGGTTTGGATGACAGATGACAGCGCGTGAACTCCCTCCGCGTAGCAGTGTTCAAGGTCGGTGAAGACAGAGCGGGGGAGTTTGTAGATTCCGGTGGAGATGTATTTGCCAACATCTTCTTTTGGTTTTTCAACAATGCGTCTGATGTTTCGGTTTTCGATAAATACGACCCCGTATTTGGAGGGATGCGGGTGTTCTTTTATGAGCAGGGAATATTCTGATTGGTCTTTGAGGAGCTTTGCAATGCTGCCTGGGTCAATGATGTTATCCCCTGCCAGAACAATGAAGGAATCCTTGATGTGTTTTTTTGCCTGAAGGAGTGCATGGGCAGTCCCGAGTTGTCTTTCTTGGATGACGTATGTTATTTTGATGTCTTTGTAGTCTTTGAAATACTCCATGATGACTTCTTTTTTGTACCCAACGACGACGATGATTTCCTCAATTCCGCTTTTTCTGGCGGCGTCAAACACGTATTCGAGTAGTGGTTTGTTGGCAACGGGGAGCATGACTTTAGGCATGGTCTCGGTGAACGGCCTGAGCCGTTTTCCTTCGCCAGCCGCTAAAATAACCGCTTTTTTCGTCATGAGTCTCACAGGACTATAATGTTTGGTTCTTTATTTGACTTTTTTCCTTTACCAATTATTGGTTTATGAACTATTTATTAAAAACATTCTATAAACAAACCTGTTGGCCTTTAAAATGATGTAGTCGTGAGGGTCCATTCTTCTTTTTTTATTAGTGTGTTTATCCTATGACCTGAACGACGTGTTCATTGACGATTAAGAATTCCACGAGTTCTTGTGATTTTTTTAGTTCATTGAGAAGGTTGACACTGATCGAGTGCTTAAAGCGTGAGAGCACCCGACTGCCGCTTGGTCCCCAGCTGCCGATCTCAACATATTCATTGTCGAAATCCTTGATTCCTCCAAGAATGGTGAACGATTCGGTGACCATACGATAAGAGCAGCTAGAACATTCAACAACAGTCCTGTACGGGGTGTACGCGTTATCTGTTTCGTCAATGGGATCAACCTGGACGATGGTCAAAAACCCTTTACATTGAGGGCAGGTCATACTTCGCTGAGCGTTTTGTTCCCAAATGTCCTCTGCGACACTTGTTTTTTTATAACTCATCTCTCCGGACTCCATTCCTTCTTACTTCTCCAATCTTTAATATTATACACGCTTCTCCCATATATAGTTTTGGTTAGGTCGTGAGAAAAAAGTGGTCAATAAGACTAATGAATGGAACAACAATACTGAGCAGAGATCGTCGCAAAGGTTGGAGACATGAGACGGATTACGTTTCTTACGGATTTCGGCACCAAGGATGGATATGTTGCGCAGATGAAAGGGGTCGCATCAAGTATTTCTGATGCGCGGCTTCTTGACATCACACATGAGGTTTCACCGCATAATATCAGAGAAGGTGCGTTCATCCTGTGGGCAACCGCACCGTTTTTTCCTCTGGGGACAATTCATGTTGCGGTGGTCGACCCTGGTGTTGGTACGGAACGGAAAGGTTTGATTGTCACGACAAAAAAACAGATCCTGGTCGGTCCGGATAATGGGATACTCTTGCCGACCGCGCGCCTTCTGGGAGACTTTGTTGTCTATGAGATCACGAACCCTAAATACATGATCCATCCGTTATCCCGCACCTTCCATGGTCGTGATATCTTCGCGCCGGTCGCCGCGTATATCGCACGGGGAGTCCCCTTTGGTGAGATCGGTACACCGACAAAGCATTTTGTTGACCTTCAGTTCGATTTAGGGGAGCATCACGGCGACCGGGTCGTTGGGGAAGTGATTTATGTCGATCGGTTTGGAAATCTGATAACAAACATCCCCTGTGATATTTTACCTGGTGAGGTCGAGCAGAAAAAAATCACGGTGGTCGCTGGTGACCGTCGATGGGAGCAGATTCCGTTTGTGTCCTCGTACGGATATGCAAAGCCAGGAGACCTTCTCTTCACCATCGGAAGTAATCGTTTTCTTGAACTTAGTGTCAATCAGGGCAACGCCCAGCAGATATTAGGGATTAATGTGGATGCTGAGCTGCAGCTTTTTTTCAGCTAGAATATTTTCCTTTTTACCCTATCAAGCGTCGTATACGCGTTTTCCCCGATGTAGTACAAGGGATGGACAAGGTCTGTTCTGAGCAGTTCGTTTTTGAATGCGTTTTCATCAGCTGAGACTACGAGTATTTCGCCAATAAAAAGCGTATGGTCGCCAAGCGGAATACTTTCTACTAATTTGCATTCCAGATGGGCGTATCCTTCCTTGATTAGTGGTGTGGATAGTTTCAGAGATGGTGCAAGGGTGATTCCGGTTTTACAGAGCTTATCGGTTGTTTTACCGGAGTGGGTCCCGCAGAACTGTGCAGCCTCAACCAGAGAATACGGGATGAAATTGATGACAAATTCCTTGCTTTTCTCAATCAGTGCATGGGAGTGTCGCTTCGGGGCAATCGAAATGCCATACAATGGTGGTTTGCGTGAGATCGGGGTGTGCCAGGCAAGGGTGATGATGTTTGTTTTCCCGGCTTCATCGTTGCTGGTGACAAGGACCGTTTGCATGGGAAAAGCGTAATGATAATATTTTTCTATGCTTCCTTTTACTTTCATATTACTCTCCTCTTTGGTGTTCTGTTTTGAGGATGGCATCAAGAAGCCCATGGGCGTAGTTGATGCAGCCAAACGCGGTGAAGTAGTCTTTTTTGCTTGCATAATATTTTGTATCTTCATAGTATTGCGAGGCAAGTTCGAGGATTTTTTTCTGTCTGTCTGTCATTGTTGTTTCGCGTATTTGTTTGATGTTTTCCTCAAACATTACGATGTCTTTTGTCACCCTGGTTTTTTCATCCATGCTGTCGATGTTAACGGGAGGTGATGGGGGGAAATAAATGTTTGCATAGGTTGTATTTTTATCGTCTTTCAGCCGATAAAATGTTTTGTCGGGTGGGAGACGACAAAATGGAAAGGTATTTAAACTGACAAAACAACTTTTTTTATATAAAATTTAAAATAAATTGGTGCGCTTTCATGAGTAGACCCCGATCACCTATTGATAAGAACATTGAGACTGCAGTCCACGAATTACTTGACTCCAGGGCAGAATCTCGTATCTACGTCTACTTGCTGCGAAAAAACGGGGCACGCAGCGATGAAATCATCTCTGGAACCAAACTGCATCCGAGCACCGTTAGGGAGCTTCTTTCAAAGATGTATGCACAAAAAGTCGTCTACCGACAAAAAATAAAAACACCAAGCATCGGGAAAAACCCGTATCTCTACTGCGCGGTCTCACCGCTTGTTCTCCTCCGCCGACGGGTAAAAATCATCGAATCACGGCTGAATAAGATTGCAAGTCTAGCTGCGGAAACGAATGGAACGAAATATGTGCAAATCACCATGGATCATCAGGAGGGCGGGTTATGAAGATAGCACATTCCCTTGCAAAAATCCTGGTGAAACGACCAAAAACGATTCTGCTTGTGTATACAATTATTACCATCATTATCGGCCTGCAGGTTCGTAACGTGTATATGCAGTCCGATCTTACCACCTTTTTACCTCAAAATGATCCAACAGTACAGTTATGGAATAAGATCAACCAGGAATTCCAGATAGGATCTACCATCATCATCTATATCGAGGCAGATGACATCCGTGACCCATACATTTTACATGAAATGGACCGGGTGACCACAAAGATAAACACCTATGAGCTTGACAAAGGGAAAACCGATGGCATTTTTTCGGTGAGTAGCATCGCTCAGCTTATCAAAGAGGAAAACGCAAAACCTGCTCTTCCTGAGGGTCTTGGCGGGACAGGCAAATACGAAATCCCTGATGATCCAGCTCTCATCAACACCTACATGGCGCGTCTCCAATCACGACAAGGGGTCCTTTTCCTGAATTCCTATAAGGTCGCGGTTATCATCTTCCAGCTCTCTGATAACGCAGAGTTTCTTCAGATCCTTAAAAATGTAAAAGATGCTATTGTGAAAGAAGCTCGGTATTCGACGATGACTGTGACTGGTTCGCTTGCGATGCAACAGGCGATGAAAGAGCAGACACTCCAATCTTTAACAATCGTGTTTCCCTTGGCAGCTATTGGTGTCGCATGTGTTCTGTTGTTCTTTCATAGAACCCTCAAAGGTCTCATCATTGGATTTTTACCGCTGGGTTACGCGCTTCTCCTTACTTTTGGGGTTTTAGGTATAATCCAACCTGAGCTTACTATTCTTTCGATTGCTGTTGCGGCATTGCTTCTTGGACTTGGGGTGGATTATTCGATTTACCTTGCGAATCGATTTGCGGAAGAACATACCGTTGAAGATAAAATTGAGCGAGTGGAACGAACCCTGGGGCTTACCGGAAAAGCAGTGTTCATGTGTGCATTTACGACGATCATCGGATTTGGCTCCCTGATGACGTCAAATATGCCGCCGATGGTCACGTTTGGTTTTGGATGCGCAATAGGTATCATGTTTGCGTTTATCTCTGCGACAATCCTTGTCCCCTGTCTCTGTCTCGTCCTGCATTTTGAGAAACATGAGACGATGCATCAGTGGAAACGCTTCGCCAAATTCCTTGTTGATTACAGAAAGAAGCTGTTTGCTGTCGCCTGTTTCTTCGTTGTTCTCTCCATAATAGTGCTTCCTCAGGTGAAAACCGATGTCAACTATCTCGATATGGCACCACAAGGTATCCCTGAGGTGGAAAAACTCCTTGAGTATTCGAAGAATTTTGGTGGTGGTACGAACTTCAATGCATTGTACATTGAAACAGACCGCCAGGGTTTGACATATCCTGAAGTCATCGAAGCGATCTATACCATGGAAGAGGAGATTAGAGCTGCTGGTGGGTCTGCGTATTCGATCGCTGATGAAATCAAGAAGATTAATGACGTGTTAGAACGAAGCAAGATAATTGAAAAAATCTCTGAGCTTATCGGAGTCAACACCATTATTCTTGATAAAATCGCAAAAAAAGGGATCGTCGATGATCAATATTCAAAGACGATTATTGTTGTTTCCTTCCCTGCTGGAACCAGCGTGGGGACATTGGAAAAACTTATCACGGCAATAGATGAAATTGCACAAAGCGCTATCATCCCGCAAAATGGTCGTGTCTCCGTCCTTGCAGGTCAGGATGTTGTCAGTGTTGAGATCAATAAACAGATCATGAGCTCACAGGCGACCTCTCTTTTGATTGCGTTGTTGTTGGTGCTTGCATGTTTGATCATCGGGTTTAATTCCATTGGTATCGGACTTCTGTCACTCATCCCGGTTCTTGTGGTAATAGCATGGGAACCAGGTGCGCTGGTGATGCTTGATATACCACTGTCTATCGTCAATATCACGGTTGCTTCGATAATGATTGGAACAGGAATCGATTATAGTATTCAGACCACACAACGTGTACGAGAAGAGATAGCAAAAGGAGTATCGAAGACAGAGGCAGTGAGAATCACTATTGAAACAACAGGGTGGTCACTGGTAGGAGCTGCAACAACAACCAGCGTCGCCTTGCTTGCGACATTTGCTGTTAATATTCCCTCACTCCATCAATTCAGTATCGTGGTCATAACGCTCATTGGTTTTTCCTTTATAGCAAGTCTCTGCGTGTTACCTCTGCTTTTGACGTCACGTTTCATTAAATAATTTTTTTTTTACTGATCGACTCTAGTTCACCGCCAATGAAAGAACGAAGTATAAATAGGCCTACATGATTTTCCTTGGCATCCTATGTCATTCCTCACAGAAATTTTTGCAGTTATCGGGAGCTTTGCTCTTTCAACCATTTCTCTCTTGGGGTATGCTGGAATATTTTTCCTGATGATGCTGGAAAGCATGGTCGTCCCTGTTCCTTCTGAGTTTGTCATGCCGTTCGCAGGATTTTTAGTGGCACAAGGGTCTTTTAATTTTATATTCGTTATCATCGCTAGTACCTTGGGGAGCATCACTGGTTCTCTCATCTTTTATTATATCGGAAAAACCGGGGGGCATAGACTCGTTGAAAAATATGGAAAATACGTTTTGGTTGATACTGAGGATATCAAAAAAACCGAGGAATGGTTCAACAAACGAGGGGAGCTTACGGTATTCATCGCCCGGCTTGTCCCTGTCGTTCGCCATCTCATCTCCCTTATCGCCGGTATCGGAAAGATGAATGTTAAAAAATTCACAGTATACACCATCCTTGGTGCGACGATTTGGAACGCCATCCTTACTTATCTTGGATTTCTTTTAGGACAACACTGGGATGAAGTAAGCCAGTATCTTGAAGGACTTGACATCGTCATCATTATCCTCATTATCATTGGGTGTCTGTATTTTGTGTATCGTCACCTAGCACGAGCGAAAAAAAACAAAGCAAAATAATACCGGTCATTGTTTTTTCTTTTGCATCCTTAGTGATCGTAAAAAGGGGATATCAAACAAAAGATTACCAATTAACAGAAGCAATCCGAGGAACAATTCTCCATCATAGCTTGCAGACCTTCCAATAAATCCTTTCACATACCAATCCCCTAAAAAAACCAACGATACAATAAGAGGGACGACCAGAAGCAATGGTGCAAACCATAACTCTAAGCGTAGCAGCAGCTTCTGAGCTGATTCATTTCTTCGGTTGGTCGAGGTCTTCATCATCTTTTCCTTTTCTATCATAGCGGAAGGATCATCTTTGGCGGTAAGATATTCACACCTAGAGCTACACATCCTTGCCATAGCAACAGCAGAAGGATAGCAGGGAGCATCTGGATCATAAGGTCATCATCAACAAATCTGAGTTTCTTTGCCTCACCGATCAGCACCCCGGTGGCACCTAGCAAACACACAAGGAGTAATATCCACCAGTCTGCGCGGTACCAGCTCACCAGGAAGAAACACAGTGAAACGACAAAACCAATGAGATACGCGCGTTTTTTCCCAAGATAATACCGGGATTCACCGATGATCGGATCGGTGAACGACGCGCACAGAATGCAGGGGATCGCTATCTGCTGGGGAAACAACAGAAACAATACGAGAACACCGATGCCAAAATACAGATAGCTCGCTGGTCGTTTCTTCTCATAGTTCCGCAGGCCAAAGAACCGATGGTGATCAAGACCGCCTCGTATCCGTTGATATTCGACCACAGCCATACATGCTACGATGATGATCGGGAGGACAATTTTTCCAAGATTAATCCATTTCTCGTCTGGTAACAGGTAGTAAAATAAAAACGAGGCTGCAAACGTATGGAACACACGACGGAACCAATGCGCATCTACTTCGATTGCGTTGAGCTGCTCTAAAATCCCTATCTGGTACTCTGTCATTTTTTGTTTCGTTCTTTTTAAGGTATCCCGTGCGGTCATCTCTGAGAAAAACATCTGTGTAAGCCATCCTTCTGAAAACAAAAATGTAATCTATTGCACGATATCTTGTCGTTCTAACGTCATCATGCCTTGTTTGCTGCCGACGATGACTTCATCTGCCAGACCGATAAACAACCCGTTTTCTAAGACGCCAGGGATATTATTGATCTCCTTTTCTAATGCCTCAGCGTCTGTTATCTTTCCGAAATCACAATCGATGATGTAGTTCTGATTATCCGTGATGAACGCCTCATCCATGATCTTACGTAATTCCCCTGTGCACCCAAGCCCTTCCAATGCTTTTTTAGTGGCTGACCATCCGAACTTAGTGACCTCAACAGGGAGGAACGAGTCACACCCCAGGCCTTTTACTATCTTTGTTTCATCAACGATGATGATGACTTTTTTTGAATGAAACGCAATGATCTTTTCCCTGGTCAGCGCGCCACCACCGCCTTTGATCAGATTCAGATTGGAATCCACCTCGTCAGCACCATCGATGGTGATGTCAATGGTCGTATGGTCATCAAGGTCTATCAGCGGGATTTTGAGCTCAGTTGCTAACCTTTTTGTCTTTAGTGAAGTAGGGATCCCTGTTATTTTCAAGCCGCCTTTTACCATCTCCCCGATTTTTTTTACCGCGAACTCAACGGTTGAGCCGGTCCCAAGGCCGATCACCATCCCGTCTTCGATATATTGCACTGCTTTTTCCGCGGCCTGTTTTTTCATCTCTTCTTGTTCCACTGGTCCACCAACAGGGTAATATAACAAGGAATACAAAAACTTATACATCTTATACTATTACAGAACGTGAAACTATGCTCGGAAAATGTGATGAACACGGGTATTATCGTGGAGAGATATGCCCAGTGTGCAAAGAGAAAGGAAAATTCCTCATGAGTGATCGTGAACTTGATTCCCTTGGTCGTATCATGGCAGGGGTTCTTCGTCATTTCCCAGAGAAACTCGGTGTTATGGTCGATGGCCATGGCTGGGTTGATATCTCTGAGTTTGTTGAAGCAGTAGGCGTGAGCAGATCAGGATTCCAATGGCTTCGGGAGCATCATATCGAGGCGATCGCACTCACCGACCCGAAAGGCAGGTATCAGATTGATGGTGGCATGATCAGGGCGACCTACGGTCACACCATTGACATCCGTCTTGATGATTTACCACCTGCGGAGCTCGACGAGTTTTTCTACCCGGTGACTGAGGAAGAAATCGACATCATCCTTGAGGGTGGTCTTAACCCGATTGATCGGAAGAACGTGCATCTCAGTGGGAGCATAGAAAAAGCAATTGAAGCAGGTAAAGTCCGGACAGAGGTTCCGTTGATCCTGCGTATCGATGGGAAAAAAGCAATAGAAGATGGTGTACAGATCTTCCGAGCTGGTAAGGATGTGTACATCACAGATCGAATTGATGCGAAGTATATCTCTAAAGCAGAAGATTCTGTTCCTGCTGCTGGAACGACCGAAGAACCAGCTGTTATAGATTCACCGACTGAGTCGACCCAAGCTGACGAAGAAGAAGCAAAACCGAAACCCAAACCAAAAAGAAAAGCTACGAAAAAAGCAAAAAAAACCAAAGAACCAGAGTGACGCTGTTCATTCCTCTTTCAAAAAGGCAATGGTGTCTTCACCTGCTCTTACCGGATCGCCGATTTTCACGTTTATCGATTTTATTTTTTCTGCTGGGAGATACACATCGACCCGTGAACCAAGTCTGATGATTCCGATTCTGTCTCCTTTCTTAAGCACGTCTCCATCTTTGATATAGGGATACACACGACGCGCGATGAGTCCTGCGAGCTGTACGACCGTGACTTGCCCTATTGAGGTGTCGATGGTGATGACGACCCGTTCGTTCAGATCAGATTCTTTTTTCCAGGCTCTCAGATGATATCCGGGAAAATGCGTCATTTTAATGATCCGTCCAGCAATAGGNATCCTGTTGACNTGGACATTGTTGACCTCCATGAACGTGGAGATGAGGACCTGGTCTTTTTCTTTTTTAATGTCTCTGATTTCTCCATCGGCTGGAGCAATAACGCCATCACCGATCTTTCGTTCCGGGTCCCGGAAGAAGATCAGGAAAAAAACCAAAACGCAAATCATAGGGATTGCGCCAATAAGGAACCATGGTGAAAACCAGATGACAAGAGCTGAAAAAAGCACACTGCCGAGCAGCGGGGGTGCTACCCAAGACCAACACCCTTTTGCGACTCTCATTTCCTCTCACCTGATGAACGGGTATGAATGCCGCATTCCCCTCCTTTTTTCAGGGTCTTTCNCCATCGGCCATCCCGTTCACTTTCATGGTCGAATATAGGGACCGTGCANGGTTCACATCCTAGCGATCGGATTTTTCGTCCATCATTATATCTTTTTTTATACCAGGGATGCGCGGGGAGTTTGTTGTTTTTAATATATTTCCATATCTCCTCTTCAGTCCAGCTGAGCAGGGGGTTGATTTTCGTTTCGCTTTCACTTATTTTTTCAATTTCAGCTAAATACTTCCTTGTGTACCCCTCTGAGCTTCGTAGCCCGCTGAACCAAGCGCGTAATCCAAGCGTCGTATATGCATAGCGGACTGGAACGACTTTTAGAAGCTTGCAGCAGATATCAGGGTCTGCGAAGTAGATTTCATGTCCTGTCTCTTTTTTTATTTTTTCTTCCTCCAGGCGATACTCGTCCATGGGCAACAGGGTGACTTCAATGTTGTTTTTCAAAAACACCTCAGGTATCGTGTCTCCAACCATGAAAATATTTGGTTTGATGTGGTATTGTTGGATAACTTTTACAACAAAATCAAAGGTCTCCTTTGGTTTATGGATGGTCAACACAGAAAAGATAGGGATATCTGGGTTCACGGTTCGTGCCAAGTGCAACAGGACCATGCTGTCCTTTCCCCAGCTGCAGGCAACAGCGACCNTGTCCCCATACGTTTGAAGAGACTCTTGAATGAGCTCCTTTGAATGCTGTATTTTTTCTTCGAGTGATCTTTGGTTTATCTGTTGTTTTTTCGTTGTAAATTTATAAGGTTCAATATGGATTCGTTCTCTTTTGATTTCTTTTCTGCCGCCACCGGTCACGTTCACCACAATGTAATCCTGTGGTGACACCGTTTCTTTGCGAATGGCTTGTTGTAATGATGCGATGGTTACGCCTGCCTCGGGAACAACGCTGATGCCTTCGAGTTTTTCAAATAACAATTGAGCTTTTTCGATTTCTTCGTTGGTGACGCTGTACATCTCTCCCTTGGTCTCTTGGAGAACATCATACATGCCGCCGATGAGAGAGTACGCGGGAAAGCGGTTTGTCAGCACATGCGCCAAGGTTTGGTCGATTAATTGCTTTGCTGAAACGGTTTGGAACCGTTCATCGATTTTCCGGCTATTGTTTTCCCATGCTTCGACCATCGGGACAAAAGGATAGTTTTGAGCACCATGAATTTTCGGAAGCTTTTTTCCAAACCGACCATCAAGGATGAGCCGTTCTGAAGCCTCGTAGGCTGCAATAGCACCAGGGCCTGAGCCAAGCGCCTGGAAGTAATGATCAGGGAGATGACCAAGCAGCTGAGTCACCTCTAGCATCATGGTTCCGACGCTGTCTCGACGGCCGACATTGCGGAAACCGCCCTCTGAAAGATACCCTTCCACATGGGCAAATTGATTGGCAAGGTTGATTGCATCAAAGTAATCACCCTCGATGGGGAAAAGCCGGGTATAGGGATTGGATTTAGAGAACGACCAGATCCGTCTCAGACGTGCATCTTCTGTTGCAAATAAGAAAATCGGGTACCGGATCACATTGGAATAATGCACAAATGCTATCGCATTGTTTCCATCGGAGGACATCACCAAGGGCTTTCCAGAGTCAAATGTGTTCATGACTCGCTGGAAGGTCACTTCCGCCTCAAGGTCCTTAAACGACCCGGTATGACAATGCGGGTACGCGTTTAAGCAGATGAAAAGGTTCTTCAACCCAAGATGTGCCGCAAGTTTAGTGCTTTTATAGGTAAGCGGTGAGCTGCTGGAATCGACAAGCCGTTGGTCTATTTTTTGTATCGGCAGCCACTGATGATATCGCCAGATCCCCTGGTAAGACTCATCGATGGTGAATTTTTTTTGTTCATAGACGGTCTTTAAAAGCGCGTCACATTTGTTTTCACAGGCACAGATATATTGATTCTCAGAATAGGTCTTACCGCATTTCAGGCATTTCAGTGCGTATTTCACGCTTTGATGCAATCAGAAAATATATTATTAATATTTGCATTGGGGTAGAAATTGATTACATATGAATCCGTTTCTTAATCCTGGCACCGCTCTGCCGTTTCTTAAGAATTTTCTTTTTGATGCTTCAAGAGTGCGAAGATATTCCTCTGAGAAAATCAAAAAATATCGAGATAAAGCGCTGCGAAGGACATTTCGGTATGCAGAAACAGTCCCCCTCTATCATCAAAAGTATGAAGCTGCTGGGCTTCGTCTTCAGGATGTCTCCGGGATACAAGATGTGGCAAAAATCCCTTTTGTTTCAAAACCAGACCTAGTCCAGCATTTTCCGAACGATATCCTTCCTTGCGGGTATAATAAACAGAACACGCGCATCGTGTCAACCTCTGGTTCAACAGGAAAACAAGTCTCCATCTACACTGATTTTTCTGTGTTCACCGGTGGGATTGGGGCGACCTTACGAATGTTTGATCAGCTGCATTTGAATTGGAGGACCTCCCGCTTAGCAAATATCGGTAATTTTAATCCAAATATGGCTGACTCGACCGTTGAAAACCTTTTTTATTCCAAAGCTTCCTTGGTGTACCGTAAGGATAAACGCATCATGTTGAACGCTTTTCTTCCGATGAAGGAAATTATTACGCAACTTGATCGATTCAAACCTGATCTTATGTATTCCTACCCGGCCACGTTCTTTCAATTAGCGTATTATAAACGAAAAGGTTATGGAGAACACATCACCCCCAAAGCCCTTGTCGTGGGCGGGTCTGTCCTTGAGCAGTACACCAGAAGTTATGTCGAGGAAGCTTTTGGATGTAAAATGTATAATACCTACGAGTCGGTAGAATCCCTTGGAGCTCCGATCGCTTTTGAATGCGACGAAGGAACCTGGCATGTCAACTATGATTATTTCCATGTGGAGACAATAGATGAGGATAGGGAACCTGTGGAAAAGGGAAAACGTGGTCATATCGTGGTGACGCGACTGTATGGGAAGGCGACGCCTATCGTGCGATACACCGGGATGGATGATTGGATAGTCCTGGCCGAGGATAATGACTGTCCCTGCGGTCTGCATACCCCGGTGCTTAAGGATGGTGTGGAGGGGAGAAGGAGCGATAGCGTGGTACTACCTGATGGTCGGTTGTTCCCGGCAGCATCCTTTGCTAGTCTATACAGCATCCTGAATGATCTTAAAACCAGAAAAGTCAAGCAGTTTCAGATTGTTCAGAAAACACTTCATGAGATAGACATCCTCGTCATTATCGATGAAGACCTGCGAACCGTTGGTCCTTCGATTGATTTGATTTTTGAAAAAATAAAAGAGATTCATTCGAAAAAAGCAGGTCCGGGTGTCCAGATTAACGTCAAAGAAGTGCAGGATATTCCTTCTCAGAAGGGAAAACCAGCACCGCTGGTCATCTCCCTNATAAAACCTGAAAAGGGATACAAGGTAATCGACGAGTAACTCCAGAGTTTTATCTGGTCAGGATATTCCTTTTTCAGGACCTACTTCATCTGTCAAAGCCGATACGATGCCATCGTCAAACCTAAATAATAGCGAATGTTACACCATATACTTTCTATCAAGGGGGCTTGTAGCTCAGCTAGGCTAGAGCAATCGGCTCTTAACCGATTGGCCGAGGGTTCGAATCCCTCCAAGCCCGCTTAAATCATTTTTTTTCATTTGTATCACTTTTCTAAAAGTATACTTTAAGGAAACAATCTGTTGTATGAGAATCTTTTAAACCTGCACATGATGTAGGTAGGAGAGAACAAGCATACTATAAGAGGTGGTGTCACCTATAAAAAAGAAATGTCCCAAATGCAGCGCAAAAGCAGTCCGGTTGTATCAAAACAAGACCTTGGATGGGAAACGTAAATGGGTCCCGACTGCCTGGCTGTGCACCGACTGTAATTTCCTTTACACGGTTGCTTCCGATACATTGATGTATCCGATCGGTGGAAAGGATTATCAGAAATCGTACGATGGGAAATGCCCAAATTGTGACCTGAAACTTGTCAGATTGTTCCGCCATAAAAACCCGGTGAATGGAAAGCAAGAATGGATATCATCTGCCTGGTATTGCACCTGCTGTAAATATGTGTGGCTTGACAGAGCAGAGAAACCATAGCTTTTTGTTCCTAAACAGTTAAATATAGCTATCTATTTTAGGGGCAAGGTAGACAAACCAGAGGAAAATCCAATGAAACGCAGTTCTCGAGTATGGAAAAAGCGAAGGAAAATGCGCTGGAAATGGCGCAAGAAACGGATGCGACGAGAAAAACGGATGCGACGACAGAAACAGTAATACCTATCATAATGGGAGCATGGTGTAACCCGGCATCATTACGGGCTCCAGTTAGGTATGATTACAAGAGGGTCATCTGACGTATGATGAATAACTGGAGCGATGACCTACGAAGAGACCCGTCGATCTGGGTTCAAATCCCAGTGCTCCCATCCAAGTTAAAAAAAAATGATAAAAGAGGTATAAAAAAATGAAAATAAGCATGAAAAACATCAATGCCTATACCATCGTTGCTCTCATCGTCCTTATCGCAGGACTAATTCTCTACATTACTTGGGGCCTTCGCTATGGTGTCTGGGCGGACATCGGCATCTATTCCATCACCATTGTTTTGGTCCTCGGTGGTCTGCTTGGGGCGATTCTCTCCCTTTCTTTTGAGAAGACCGACGAGGAAAAAGAATAGGTTTTTTCCTCTAGAAATGGCGAAAGTTTATATACCGCATTACGGTAAGTGATAGCTGATGGACCAGGAAGAGATACTTAAAAAATACACGGGTGAATGGATTTTGTTGTTCAACGACCAAATCGTTGACCATAGCGTGAACCTTGAGGATGTGCTAAGGGCTGCCGATGAGAAGTACCCTGCTCAGAAATTTCCTGAAGATACCATCAAGATATCAAAAGTATTATCTGGCAGTATTCATTTACATTAAATAGAATCATGCAAGAAACACCCTTTGTCTTCGAATACAAGAACTATCCGTTAATTCCTATCAAGTTTCTCTCTAAAGAACGAGAGACCCCCATGATTGATGCCCTGCTTGATTCTGGTGGAGATTTTATTGTTATCCCTCATGCGATTGCCAAATATCTAAAACTCAAGCTGGAAAAAGCAGGGTGTGTCGATACCGCGGCGGGGGAAACATCTCTTTTCAAATCAGTCCTGACCATGGTTATCTATGATGAGGACCGGAAGTACACCTACGAAAACCTTGAAATCCATGTGTCCGATCGTAACGACCTGCCTGTTCTTCTCGGGAGAAACCCGATTTTCGAGGATCATGAAATCATCTTTCAAAAACATCAAAACAAGCTCATTTTGCAACCCATCCAACAACACTAAACCCCTTAGTTTTTTTCTGGAGATGCGTAGAGAAACTTTAAATCGTCCTTATATGATTCGTGTTCCGAGGAACGAATTATGCCATATATATACGAAGGATGGACGTTATATAAGAGGGATGTCACGCTCAAAGGCGGACGGAAGCAAACGATTTATTTCTTTAGTAAACGATCACCAAAAAGTGGAACACCCTGTGAATTACCGCCGGGATATGCCGTTGGTGTCAACAAACGAACCGGCCTTCCCTATCTGAAAAAGAAGTAATATCCTTCTTTTTTTTTATTTTTTATGATCTTTATTGTTCATGGTACTATTTTTTATTAAAAGAAAATGTAGTTGTATAGTTTGCATCGTGCCCTAATCAGTTTCATAGTATCGTATTTTTATTAAATTACATTCGCAGCAATTTCTATGCATCAGATTTGGGATTGGACATCTTGAACAGATTTCTGTCATGAGATAATACTGGTGTAAATATAATTAATATATTCTTTGTCGAAAAATTAAGTCAATTGACCTTTTTTTCATGAAAATAATTTACATATTTCAATAATTAAATAAAAAAGAGGGCAAAAACATTTAAATTGACAATAGATTTACATATGTATGGATGAATTAGATGATAAAATACTGGGAAAATTAAACGAGAATGCCCGGAAGAGCTACAGAGAAATTGCAAGAGAACTTAACGTATCATTGACGACGGTATCCAATCGGATTAAAAGGATGGAGGACGAAAAAGTAATTGAAAGATATATTCCGTTAATAAACCAAGAAAAAATTGGATACGATTTGACCGCGATAATAAATGTTAAGATATCCCATGGAAAACTGATCGAAGTGCAAGAAAGAATATCAAAGGATAAACATGTGAGTGGCGTGTATGACATCACTGGAGAATGGGATTCATTGATCATTGCACATTTTAAAGATAGAAAAGATTTAAACGGGTTTATCAAAGGTGTTCTTTCTATGGATAATGTTGAAAAAACAAACACCCAGATTGTTCTTAACATCGTGAAAAATGAAAAAAGGGTAATGAAGTAATATCTTTCCAACAAGATAATGATGATTCAGTGGGCCCGTTGAGATTTGAACTCAAGTCACTAGCACCCCAAGCTAGAAGGATACCAAGCTACCCCACGGGCCCAGAGATATTTCTCTTCATCTGATATTCATTGAAAAACTTATGCGTGGATATAAGGAAGACTTAATATACTTTGTTGGATGAATTACGGTCCATGAATATTGATTTGATTACGGTCATAGGTTTTTCTGCAGGAGCAATCACCTCAATAGGGTTTTTTCCTCAGATCGTTCGGGGATATCGCACCAAGAAACTTGNCGATGTCTCCTACGGGATGCCTTTACTTCTTGCTTTAGGGATGTCCCTCTGGTTGATCTATGGGGCCCTTCGAATCGATATCGCAATAATAATCGCAAACGCGGTCGGCATCAGCTGTAATGTTATCTTGGTAACAATGAAAAAAAGATATGCTTCAACACGGTTCAACATCAAGCATGATTCAAGTATAAATACAAATAATAGCAGGGATATATCCAGAGAAAGTTGACTTTCAAGGAAGACCTGTCATCATATGCGACAACGGGGAGAAAAACAACCGATCATAGAAAGATTCTTCGTCTGGCCTATTAAAGGCATTTCGAATTATTTTTGGCATATCATGGATGTGTGGTCCTATAAAAATCAAAGAATCGCAGAACATTATAATAAAGCGATCGCAACTGAATATAAATCTGAATATGAGTCTGTTGGCATTTCTGAAAACAGTAAAATTCTGCACATCGGCTGTGGGCCGTACCCTCTCACGGTGATTGAGCTTGCTTCTCTTGGAAAAGTAAAGATCGTGGGAATCGATAAGGACCCGGATGCGGTACGGCAAGCACGGGATGTCCTGAAAAAAAAAGGATTGGAAAAAAAAGTGAATATTTACGAAGGTGATGGATCCTCATATCCTGTTAAACCCTTCGATGTCATCATTGTGTCAACCTGTTCGTACCCCAAGGCTAGTATCCTGGAGCATATCTTTACGACGGCAAAACCGAATACCATCATCATCGTTCGCGAGTTACACGTCGCTTCCAAAGACATCTGCCGGTGCATCGACAAATACCCCTCCATCGTCATCCTTAAACAGATGCACCATGATTCATTCCTCCTGATAGCACCAATCGCATGGGATGCATTTTATCTGAAGAAAACAGCATAGTACCGATGCGAAGGAAGAAACTTTTTTTAGTCTCACTCAATTACATTACAAAGAAAATCGTGGCGACCATGCCCCAAAACACCGAATCATCAAAAGAATCCCCGTTTAAACATCCATTTTATTTTCTTATTAACTGGCGTGCGTTTCCATTTTATGAGCTCATCAGTTATTTCATGATGTTTGCTTGTGTACCTCTGTTGTTCTATGGTTTTCAGTTGTATACCTGGGAAATCATTAAAGTAATCATCCTTGCAATCGCCACACAGTATTGCGGTTTTTTTGCCGCCCTCATCTGGAATGATATCACCGATGTCGATATCGATCGGATTGTTCACCCCAGCCGCCCTATCCCCCGAGGTGCTATCACCTCAGGTCGCTTCTTCATGATCGCATTATTGTTCTCGGCACTCACGTTTCTCTTTGCTTTTCTCATCAGTCCCTGGTGCTTTTTCATCGTTGGCTTGGCTGCGTTGTTTGTGGCGTTCCACAACAGATATCTTAAGAAACGAATCAAGTTTCCTGCATATTCAGAAATTTTTACTCCGATGCAATGGCTCGTCGTCCCCCTGATTGGAGCAATTGTGCTTTGGTCTGCGCTCCCTCTGAACGGAGATGTGACTTTTATGGTTCCCCTCCTTGGTATTCTTTCCATACATCGTTCCCAGGTAATCCCATTGCTCCTGCTCATAGCCTTTACCTATTTTGCGGATGACGCGCACGATCTTGTCGAAGGAATCCACGATTCTGAAGGTGACCGACGATTCGGGGTACGAACCTACGCAACATCGTTTGGGGTGGGCATCACTGCACGTGTCGCGTTCATCATGGTCGTCATCGCTGGAATTCTTGGGATCCTGCTCTATACGCAAACTATTCTTTCCATGCTGTTCATCATCCCCTTCGTCCTTCTGTGGTTATTCACGATTTCTCGTTTTTATCTGCTGGTCCATTCACAAGGGGAGCAACAAAGACAGCTGGGTAAAAAGATCGGGAGAGTAGGATTCAACTTCTTGATATTCTCCTACGTATTGATTTTCATCGATGTGACATTACAGATTCTTCTCTTGCATTTTTTCGGATGGGTGTTCCCGTAGAAGCATGATTAGCAGTGCTATTTGCACCCATAATCGGTTCTCCGCTTCGTCAATAACAACGGAGTTCTGCCCGTGCGCAACGTCTTTGGCGACTTCTTCTCCATAATACATCGGCATACAATGCATGAAGATCACATCTGGTTTTGCTTTCTTTATTATCTCTGATGTGACCATGTAGCTGGAGAGATCNATCCGTCGTTGTTGTCGTTCATGGTCGAACCAAAAAGATACATGAGTGTCGGTTGCAATCACATCGGTTTGTGNNATGGTGTTGATATCCTCAGTAATGGTCACCGTGTGGTTTTTCTTACAAGCAATATCTTTTGATCGTGTGGTATAATACTCATTTGGCCAATATTTCTTCGGGGAGACCACCGTTACATTCATTCCAGTCAGTGTACATCCTAAGAGGTAAGAGTGTGCAAGATTATCGTCTCCATCACCAATAAACGTAAAGGTAAGACCTTCAAGTCGACCTTTTTTTTCTTTTATCGTCATAAGGTCAGCAAGTATCTGGCAGGGGTGTTCCTCGCGGTCAAGTCCGTTAATGACCGGTACTGTCGCATGTGCAGCTAATTCTTGTAAATGGGATGTGTTGATTGGCCGGTACACAATCGCATCGACATACCTGGATAACACGTATGCGATATCCTCAGGGGATTCTCGTTGTCCTATCCCCATCTCACCACCGGTAAGAAAGATCGCATGTCCCCCTAGCAACGTCATACCAACCTCAAAAGAGACCCGGGTCCTTGTTGATTGACGATCAAAAATCATGGCAAGTGTTTTTCCTTGTAAAGCATCGTAATGTTTACCTGCTTTCACCTCATGTTTCATTTTAATTCCAAGATCGATGATTTCTTCGATTTCCTCAGCAATGTCAAGCATGGATAGAATATTCTTTTTCATATGATGGACGCTAGGAAACCAGCTGGTGTTTATTAAAATTGTCTTCTCGTGATTTCCCTGACCATCTGGAGTAATACCATGAAAGCAAAAACGATAATCACTGGTTATTTTACTGCGGTGGTGACATAACGATAGTGATAGTTCTTTGGGGAAAAAACCTTTATTCCATGGAACCCTGCATCCTGTACCAAAAGGTGCATTTTATCGGGAGTGAGATGATGGGTTTTTCCAACCATTATTTTTTCGGTTTTTACAAAAAGATTTGTTAGAAACGATTTTGGATACCATAACTCGATTATGAATATTCTGCCTTGTTTTTTTAAAATTCGAAAAACCTCCTGCAATGCAACCTGTTGTTTGGTTTGAGGAATGTGGTGTAGCGTATTGATGAGAATCGCCAGGGTAAACGTCTCATCTTTCAGGGGAAAGGCTGTCGCGTCCCCTTGGGTTAAAGACAATGATGGATCCTTCACTTTTTGCAACATACTGCAAGAAAGATCAAAAACCATGATGTCGTCGTTCTGTTTTTTGCTACGAAGCAGCTTAGCAATTAATCCGGTCCCTCCACCAATGTCTATTATTTTTTCTTCTGATTCAAGAGTTAAATACCCTTCAATGATTTTGCACGCACTTGTATAGTCATCCCAGATGCGTTTTTCGATAAAATTGTATAACAGTGCTGTTTTATCAAACGAGGTGCGAGTCATTTTGTCTCCTGCTGCTTGGAATGCTGAGACTTTTTTTAATTTCTTCGCTGTTTTCATCCATTGTTACCCTTTTTTTTCAAGGTGTCGTTGTATCAAATAAATGATATGGGGATTGCTTCATGTTAAAGGTTTAAATGTAATGATTATCATTCCCTGTATATAGCGGAGCTGTCTAGGTGACGTCCTCGTCCTTGTTGAAAACAAAACTCTTCGCGCATCTTGAGACCATGCGGCTATATACGGTGATATGGTGCGGGTTGGTCAGCCTCGTCGGCACATGCGTTGCCCTGGGGAATTTTCCATCGATATCAATAGCACTGTTGGTACTGTTCATCCCGATCATGGGCTGGATCGCAGGATTGTACCTCTCAGATTATCTCGATAGAAAACTGGATTCAATCCAGAAACCTCATCGCCCCATTCCTTCAGGCAGAATCAAACCAAAGGAAGCAATCATCGTCGGTGCCTGCTTTGCGTTCGCAGGTTTTTTTCTGACTTTTCTGTTAAGTTTCTATAATGTCGTGCTTGTTTTTGTGGTCGCTCTCCTGGTGTTTCTGTATACGAACGTTTCAAAATCACATGGTCTCAGTGGTAATGTCAATAGAGGGTTGGTTACCATGGCTGCTTATTTTTTTGGGATATTTGCTACCGGTGCTTCCCTTTCCTCACTTCCCCCGTATGTATGGTTGCTCTCCGTCGTTTTCCTCCTGCATGATACGAACAGCAATCTTGTGGGTGCGATTCGAGACATCGAAGGAGATAAAAAAGGCGGCTACCAGACCATCCCCGTAAAATATGGAGTAAAAATCTCCATTTATTTTTCTTTACTCCTGACTGCTATATGGCTTCCTCTGTCGTTGATCCTCCCCTTGTACTATCATTTTCTGGCTATTCAATTTTATCTGATCATCATCATCGATGCAGCCATTCTCCTGGTGATGTACCTCTATTTATTTCGATCCCTGTCGTCTTATTCACGGGAGAAAGGATTACGGTTCCATGAATTTTTTGTCATCGAACGGATCACTCTTGCCTCCGCATTCATATTTGGAATAGCGAGTATCCCTATAGCAATCCTGGTCTACCTCGTTGCCCTCGTCATCACCAGCGGTTCTCAGTATCTTCTCAGGAAACGCTATGAGTTTCAGGTGAAGGGCGCATGAGATGTCTCATCACCGGAGCAGCAGGGTTCATCGGAAGTTCGTTAGTACAACGACTTGTATCTGAGGGTCATTTTGTTCGCGGCATTATCCATCATACTCAACCGACATTTTTTCATAAACAAGTGGAATACCTTTCCGGCGATATCACTGATTCTGCATTTCTTAAATCCTCGATGGATCAGGTCGATGTCGTGTTTCACTGTGCCGCACTGGTGAAAGACTACGGACCAAGGCACATTTTCGATCAAATAAACATCGAGGGAACAAAAAACCTTATTGCCGCTAGTGAAGCATCCTTGATAAAGAAGTTCATCTATCTCTCACACATCAGATATGAAACCGGAAAAAGCAGAGGGTACTACCATAAAACAAAGGCGGCAGCAGAACATATCCTTATAGAGAAATATACCCATGATCACTTCCCTGTTGTCATCATTCGTCCTGGAAACGTCTATGGACCTGGTGCAAAAACCTGGGTGCTGCGGCCTCTTTTAGCTATTCAAAAAAACCGAATTGCACTCATCGACAAAGGAACCGGCATCTTTCTGCATACGTATATTGACAATCTCCTTGATGCCTTACTTGTCGCTTTACGAGAACCTGGTGTGATCGGTGAGAGTATTGATATCACTGATGGGGATAATGCGACTACGTGGGGTGATTATCTAAACGCTCTGGCAAAAATGGCGGGAAAACCACCGATTAAGAAGCACATGTCAAAACGAACCGCATTAGTGGTAGGAAAACTCATGATGGCAGGGTATACTCTCATTAAAATCGAACCATGGGTAACACCCGTTGCCGTTGAGATATTTACCAATCAAAACTCAGTATCATTAAAAAAAGCAAAAACCCTTTTAAATTATAAGCCCGCGGTTGCTTATGAAGAGGGGATGAAGCGGGTACGACAATGGCTTGAAAAGGAACATTACATTTAAAGAGACAACAACGATGGAGCTCACAGAGACAGTATGGCAAAACATGTGATGGAACGATTCTTCCTTCTGATGCAGTCTATACTTTTCAGGCGAATTGCCAATAGCTTTCCAACGAACGCGTTTAAACAACTCATGGACCGTTTGTTTATCATCGTGGAGAAAATAGGCAGCAAGCTGCAGATATTCTCAGAACTGTATCTTGATATGTACAAAGAAATCGTCTCTGAAGAAATCAGGATGGCTTCGATATCAATACACGATCGGATCCTTATTATCGGGAGTGGATCACTTCCTTCCACCGCGGTTCTTTTTGCACAAAAAACAAATGCTTCTGTAGTCGCTATCGACAAAGACCCAGAAGCAATCCGTGCCTCCAAGGAATACATCCAACAGTTCTCACTGGGTCATCACCTGGAAATTGAATGTGCGGACGGGTTTTCCTACCCCTTTGACGGGTTTGACGTGATTGTCGTCTTATATGGAGTAAAAAGACAATCGGAGATGATTGCCCATCTCGCAACCCATGTGCGCCCAAACACTCGGGTCATCGTCCGGATCATCACGGATGCCCAGGGCAAAATTCTCGATGATCGGATTGACCTTTCCCGATATTTTGAAATAAAAGATCAGGTCCGATCAGAAACGCTTGGCTCTATCACTTCCTTTTTTCTTATAAAAAAACCTTTGGATTAATGTAATTTTTTGGCCGGATCGTGCACTTTTGAAATCGCTACCTTGACATGATCTGATGCGACGCCAGGCTGGATTTCATCGGTCTCAGTAATCTTGATTTCGACCCCTAGACCAATAGCCTGGGTAAACCGTTTTTTCATCTCCGAGAAAAGTTCATTTATTGGGACACCGACATTCCTGAGGTGGCTGTCAATGACGACGAAAACCTCGATTTCATTTTTGCTTTGCTGAACGATTTGGAACTGTTGTATCTTATACGAATGGAAATGCTCCATGGTCTCAGCCGGAATGCCTGTGACGATGAGCGGTGACATAAAGGAACCGTTTGGCAAAATGAAGAGGTCGGTTGACCTTCCTCCAATGTGTTGAATCATCTCCGTGGTAATCCCACATGACGACTTTGCCTCAGCAGGGGTGACCAGGTCCTCAATTCCGGTGTATCTGATAATCGGCGTCCCTCCACCATAGAGGCGGCTTACCACCGCACGTCCGATTTCTCCTGGAGCAACCGGGGTATTATCATCATCGAGACACTCAAGGAACACAAAATCTGAATGAACATGGTACATACCCTTGTCGATACATTCGAACGCGATCGGTCCTGCTTCGGTCGCCCCGTAGGTATCATACAAGGTTGCACCGAATGCTTGTTCAACATATCGCCTGGTGTAACTATCAAGCATTGCGGCACCAGAAAGTAGCGTGGTGGGGTGAAGATCAGGTGCTTCTCCATGTTCCTTTAAAAATGCAAGCTGTCGTAACATATTCGGATCAGAACCGAGGAACTCCGGTTGAAACTCGTTTATCTGCTTCATAATAGTTTCTGGTTTTTCACTAATGTGAATGTAGCGGATGTTCTTCAGAGAGATGAAATGATTCAGGAACGGTAGCACGCTTCCGGAGAAGAGTGCATGCTCAAAGCTACCCGGATGGTTTTCAATGATGAGCATTACCCGTGAACGCTGCCAGTTCCCTCCATAGGTACGCAGTTCCCTGACAAACCCTTCCAAACCTTTTATCGCACTGAAAACATCGAAATAGATGCGTACTGGTTTTCCGGTCGACCCGGAGGTGCTCACTTGAAACCCTTTGGACGTATCATATCCTTTTGGAATAATCCCGACAGGATAATGTGTTTTAAGGTCGTCTTTGGTGATACAGGGCAGCTTCAAAGCATCGCTCGTCCCTTTGATATCACTGGGATGAATATTGTTGGCCTTGTATTTTTGATGATACAGAGGGACCGTATACGCGTACCGTACCATCTGACGAAACGCCTGGTCTTGATATTTTTTCAGCTGCTGCAGATCAGTATGCCAGACTCGGTTGATATCTGAAAGATAACTTTTCGCAAGACGGAGGTAAAACACCGGGTCGAAAAATGGATTCATTGCTGTTGTACTCCTGTCACTGGCAGAAATCATTTTCTGGTTATAAACATTTATGCTTTTTTCATGTAGTGCCTCATTCTTTCCTTAGATAATTTTATGGCAGCCAGCTGTTTGCGCCGTATGCGAGGACGCTCCTAAATCATATACAACAAAGGTCCAATCAATATTGAAGGCAAAAGGTATAAAAAAAACCTCGGTTATTTCATTCTGGCAATGGAAAGTCGGGTCGTATGAGCACGTTTACCCTAGTACGAAGTTATCTTGCGATGCGCAGAAACGAAAAGAAATCCCGTGAGAATATTCTTCGCCTCCAGCAAAAAAAATTCCGTGCATTACTTCAGCACGCGTTCCAACATTCGCGTTTTTATCATGATTTGTATACGTCGGCTGGTATTACTTCAGAGTCAATAAAGACCGTCGACATCGAAGACCTCCCGATCGTTGATAAAGACATTCTCATGGAACACTTTGATGAGGTGATGACCCAACGTGATGTGACAAAAAAAGGCGTTCAGAAGTTCATCCAGGAAAACAGAGACCCAAATGATCTGTATCTCGGAAAATATCATGTGCTGCATACCTCAGGGTCATCCGGAAAAATAGGGATGTTTGTCTACGCGGGCAATGACTGGGACCGGTTTTTCCCCTATATCATACGGGTGTCTGATTTAGGGTTCCATAAAAGCAAATCTGTGTTTTATGGTGCAACCACCGGTCATTTTACAGGGGTGAGTTTCACCGCCTGGTGTCGACGCGGCGTCATCGGATTTTTTTGCGATCCTCTGATCCTTGATATCACAAAACCGTTGCAGGACCATGTCAAGAGGCTAAATATCTTCCAGCCGGACATCCTCGGCGGATATTTCACTGGATTAACAATCCTTGCTAAACAACAAAAACAAGGTAATCTACAGATCCATCCTCGAATCGTGGTGAATTGCGGTGAAGGGATTATCCCTAAAGACCAGGAGGGCATTGAAGAAGCGTTTCACGCGCCCATGACCAATAACTACGGTCTTGCGGAATGCCCGGTCCTTGGAACAGGAAAACGGGAATACGATGGTATGTACCTCATGGATGATTTATGTCTGATAGAATTCAAGGACGAGTATGCCCTCATAACAAACCTCTTTAACTATACCCAGCCTTTGATTCGCTACAAAATCAATGATATGTTCAACCTGAAAAAAGACCAGCGGAAGATCCTGCCTTTCACCTTCGTCGATAATATCATCGGACGATCGGAATCCATGATCTGGTTACAGAACCGCGAGGGAGTCATGGACTTTATCCATCCTATCGTGATTGCAGAATTTTATGTCAGCGGACTAGAGAAACTCCAATTCGCGATAAAAGACAAAACATCATTTGAATTTCGAGCGGTTATCAACGGAGACCACGTACTGGTAGAGCAGCGCATACGACAAGAACTCGATCGAATCCTCGCGGAGAAAAAATTCACCAATGTGACGTACAGCGTGAAAGTCGTCAACGATCTTCCNCTCGATGAGAAAACAGGGAAATTCAAATTGATTGTGAACAGCGCCTGATGATCTATTTTGTCTATAAGCTAGATATGGAAATCTCGTTTGTAGTATCTTCGGAATGTGTAGTTCGTTCCCGCGGGGACCAATCCAGCACGCTTCCGTGTGATTGCAAGGATCTTTAGCGCCCGGAACATCACGTTTGTCATGGTATAATACTGCTTTGCGACCATCCGGGAGCCTTCTATGAGCTCCTGTGGAGTCATTTGTTTGGGTTGATACACGACGTCTACTTGATTGTAGCGTGACCAGTCTTTCGTCAGAATCCTTCCTTCTTTTTCCAAACGGTCAAACAAGGGGGTACCGGGGTACGGAGTGAGAATGTTTACCTCTAAGCAGTCAAGTCCCCATTCTTTGACCTTTTCCAAAGTGGTCTCAAAAATATCTGGGGTGTCTTGATCAAATCCAAAGATTATGCCACCTTGAACGGTCATCCCATGGTCATGAACACGTTTAATCATGCGTTTGAAATCCTCAACCTTGTTTACGGTTTTTTTAATGCCGTTCAAAGACGCTTGGCTTATGGATTCAAACCCGACGAACCATTCGACGCATCCGGATTTCCTGGCGAGACAGAGGAACTCATCGTCGATTTTCCCCAGCACATTGGCATTCCCATTCGCGATCCATCCTTTCTTTATTTTGTGCTTGATCATCTCTTGAAATAACTCTCGGGAATATGGAGGGTTGATGGTGAGGCTTGGATCATGAATGATGAACACTGAGTTTGGGATTTGTTTCATTTCCTCTATGACATTCTTGATCGGTCGGTGCTTCACGCCATGTTGACAGAAACTGGTTATTGCGCAGAACTCACAGCGGTTCGGGCATCCCCGAGAAGTCTGCACCGCTCCGATGAAAGGGTTATGTCGAATGAGGTCTCGGCGGATCGGTGGAATCAGGGCCATGTCAAAATCAGGGTTTGCCTCATAAATCGTTTTCATCTTCCCTTGTTCAGCGTCCTGTAGCATCTGAGGCCAGGTCAATTCGACCTCACCACGCAAGATACTGTCTGCGTGCTGGGTTGCTTCTTCTGGCATCGCCGTGGGATGATATCCACCCAGGACCACCTTTTTACCCCGTCGTCTGAACTCATCAGCTATCTCATACACACGGGGAGCCGTCATCGTGTAGCAAGTGATTCCTATCAAGTCTGCGTCTGCAGAAAAATCTATGTCCTCGTAGTTCTCATCTACGATGGTCACCGAATGCTGGCGAGGAGTAATCCCTGCAATATGAGGTAACGTGATGACCGCATAGCCGAGCAGTAGGGATGCCCACGAACCTTTATCTGAATATGTTGAGGCTCCATGCTCGATTCTTGGAAACACCAATAGTATCTTCATTGTATTGATACGGCAAACCGATTAGAGTTATAAACGTTTTTGTTTTGTTGCCTCCGAGGGGAAGATTACGNTTCGCAGAAGGAAGGAAATGAGTAATTGATCGTTAAGAGGCGAAGTTAGGGGAGGTTTTTTTCCNCCGGGCCGACATAATCATAATCAATCGTAAACATCTCACGCATCGGTTTTTCCTGGGTCTGTTCTTCGTAAACCTGTGCGGTGAGCCCTGCGACCCTGCCAAGCAAAAAGAATGCTTTGCCTAAACGCCAGTCAAAGCCCATGTCAGAGATGATCGCGGCGATCGCGCCATCCACATTAATCGGAAGTTTTTTTCCCTGGGATTTCTCAAGTGCGGTTTCAATGGCCTGGCAAAGGGCAACATGGTCCTTTGCTATTTTGAGCTCTTCAGCCAGTTCAAATAACCTTTTTGTCCGAGGGTCCGCAGTATGGATTCGATGACCAAACCCGGGGATCCGCTTCTTCTGCTCATTGCTTTCCTTCACCAGGGCTGCTGCTATCAAATCCGCAGATTTTCCTTCTTTTTTCATCTGAAGAACGCCTTCTTGGAGGATTTTTGCCCCTTTTTCTATCGCGCCACCATGGGCATCCCCGATCGAGAGAATCCCTGCAGCGACCGCAGTAGGTAAAGGGACTCCGCCAGATGCGACGGTCCGGGATGCGATAGATGACGGTGGCGTGAGGCCATGATCGATACATGAGGTAAGGATTGCATCAACCATATTCCCTTGCTCCTGTGTCGGGAGCGTTCCTTTCAACAAGAGGTACACCACATGAGGAAAGGGGACGTTCCCAATGAGATCCTCCTGTCGGTACCCTTTGGTCATAATATGATTCGGTTCTATCTTAGAAATCGAGGTTTTCCACTTCATGGGCTCTCCTCTTTGACCACCCGCACCATGTCTAAAACCGTTCCATCGAACCATTTGATGATCCCGATGATCTCGTCGCCGAGATGCGGTTCCTGTGGTGTACCGGTGGCATCGTACGCCATACGTTTTAGCTCCTCTATCGGAACCGTGTCAATCGTGCCTTTTATCTTCTTAAGAAAGTCTTTTCGTATCGGGTTTATCGCGATCCCTCGGTTCGTCACCACCGCATCAATAACGGATCCAGGTGTCGTGATGGTAGTGACATTCTCCCGGATGATCGGGTTTGTTTTCCTAAAGATTGGAGTAGTGATAATCGTAAGGTCAGCACCAGCTGCGGTGTCCTGATGACCGCCAATACCATGCAACAGACGTCCGTCGCTATGCGTGTTGACGTTGACGTTGTAGCGGACATCAACCTCGGTTGCCCCGAGGACCACGGCATCAAGGCTGTCTGCGGTCCGTCCCTTTGATGTCGGGTCTGCATAATGCCCGATGTCAGCAGGCATGCTTGGGTCATTTTGGATGAACTGTATCGATTCGGTGTCAAACACCTGCGAGTAATACATTTTTTTGACACGACCAGCCTTGTAAATATCAATAATGAATTTTGTTAACCCCCCGGTCGCACAGGCAGCAACGACGTTTTTCTCTTCAAGCCGCTCCCCGAGGTACTTGACTGCGGCAAGCGATATACCGCCAGAACCCGATTGAAACACCATACCGTCTTTTATCAGTCCAACCGCATCCATCAGGTCAACACATTGTCGAGCAATATTGAGTTTCTCAGAGTCATCGGTGATCTTCAAGGATCCTGAGACGATCTGTTTTGGGTCACCAATCTGGTCAATTTGCGCGACATAATCCACGTATCGCTCCGTGATTTCTTGTGGCTTGCAGGGGTACTCCACGACGTTATCCGTAACGACGATCACATGGTCCGCGTGCATCGCATCGACCTGTGAATACGAAATAGGACCAAATGCGCTGTTTCCAACAAGACCCGTGCAGTTTCCACGTTCATCTGCAACTGATGCAGCGATGACTGCGATATCAACGTGCAGCTCCCCGGTTTTTACTGCTGCCCACCGACCTCCATGCGACCGCAGGATGACCGGGCTTTTCAGTGGATGTTTCGAGACAAAATCCCCGACCGTGTCATTCAGACTTCCTTCGATTCTGGTGACGATCCCTTCTTTGATATATTCAATGACTGGCTGATGGACCGTGAATAACGCGGTTTGTGCAAGGCGAATATCTTTTACCCCCAGCTCTTTGATTGCAGCAAGCGTCTGGTTCACCACAAAATCCCCGTTACGGAGCTGATGATGAAAAGAAACCGTCATGCCGTTTTTCAACCGGCAGTCCTTCAGCGCTTTTTCCAGGGTGGTTAGTTTTGAAGCAAACCCGTACTTCCGTGCTCCTGTAAATGGTTTGAAGGTGGTACCCGCAATCGTTGTTTCAACTGTTCTGCCTGCAGCGTTCTTCACCTTCATTGTGTCACTTCCTTTTTTTGATTTCAAAGTCTATAAAATCACAATGATGAACAATGATTGCCTCAGGTGACCGATTCATTGTGTCTCCCTCATGACTATGTGCAGCGATGATATGGACGACTTCCTTAGGAAGCTTATATTCCTCGGCAAGCTGAGCACCAGCAGCAGGATGGCGTGTTTTTTCCCCAAAGCTGCTTTTGACGATTTTTCCGGCTTTCATCTCATATTCAAGAAGTTTGCCGACATCATGAAGCAATGCACCAGCGATCAAATGATCCTTATTGAGAGGCTCATCCCTTGCATTGACCACGGTCCATGCTAGTTTTGTTATCCTTTTCGTATGGTCGACAAGAGGCCCTGAGTTCTCAAAAAGAAGAGTAAACGGGATTTCCTGAAGCTGCTTCCATCCTCCGCGATCAGCAGCGATTTTCCATACGTCTACGACCTTTTTTCTGAGGTCTTTGTTTTGTATCCAGGAAAGCTCTGAAAAACAGTTCTCAATATCGCGTTTTTCTATCATACCGCTGCCTCCGCACGTGGTTGAGGGTAATTGTTCACTGTATTAATAAAAATATGCGCGCGTGCCAAAAGGGTACCGCTTGTACAAGAAACTATTAATATCCTCCTGTCAGAAGCACTGTATAACGATATCGTTTGGTGGAGAATGAAATTCAGAAAGATTGATACGATCATCATCGTAGCACTCATCGTAATTTCTACGCTTTTTTTCTACAAGGCAGATTATATCAGTTCGTTCCTGCCATCTGATGGTCAGACTCCACAAGATTCTGGTGACAATACAACCACCATTCTGCCACCGGTGAAACTTCCGACTCCACCGACGTCTCTTATCCCAGCATACCGTCGCGATGTCTCAGCGCAGGATGAAGGAGTGCATTTCGACGAGTTGCGTATCTCCCGGGAATGGTGGTATTTCAACGCGGTTTTTAATGACAGCACCAGTCAGCTGAAGGACTGGGCGGTCGCCGTGAGCTTTAATCATATGGCTCGAGGTGATCTGCTCGGGACCAATAAACCCGACCTGCTTGTCGTCAGCCTCCTGGGAAATAACAGTGAAACCTATGGCGGGATGGTCAACAAGGAGCATTATCTGGGGCTCCTTAAGGAAGGAACTCTCATTGCTGGTACTCCTGGGGTGAAGGTCGAGTTTGAGAACTCCTGGGCGGAAGGAACCTATCCACGCTGGCATGTGCATGCTGAAGGTGCTGATGTCGATGCCGCACAACAGATTGTGATCGATCTGGATTATACAGCCCGGTCGCTGCCGGTGTGGGCTCTCGGTTCACGAGTAGTGGATAAATCCGACAGTGAGGTTGCGAACTATGTGCTGCTCGGCTGTGATGTCTCTGGAACAGTCATCATCGATGGACAAACCTACACGGTGAAGGGATCAGGGTCTCATGAACATTCCTGGACTCCAAATGCGATCCGGAGATTATCGATAGGCGGCTGGGACTGGTTCTCTCTAAGCCTGGATAATGGTTGGAACATCTACGCGGCAAACTATCTTCCCAGTCCCCAAGCAATCTCCCAGGCGTTATCAAAACTGGATCCGTTCGGCACTCTTTTGATTACGACCGATCGCGGAGTAAGTCTTACCGAGCTTAAGGACGTGAATCTGAAAATCACGGCGAAGGATGAAAAAGTGTTCCCGCTGGTGAAACTTCCGGCTGCGTTCAGCCTCAAGGCAGACCCTAGCATCAATCCGCTGTATGTGATCAGTCAATCCCTTTTGTATGGGACGAAAACATCGCTAAGTGGAGATATCTCCATTACCCATGCCACCAACAAAATATGGAAGTTCCCCTCGTATCTGGGGATGAAGATCGGGTATTGCACAATTGATGGGACGATATCCTGGACTGATGATGATGGTGACCATAATGTCCCTGTGCATGGAATTGGTGTTTCATGGAACATGCGTGCGTTGCTGTGAGGTTACTATGCGACTTCGATGGTCGCATTATCAGCGTTTAAGACCACTGTGTCCCCGTCTTTGATCTGATCAATATCGATCTTATCGACACAAGGGATGCCGGCGAGGATGACCCCGGTTGCGACAATGGTCTCTGTTTCTTTGTTGATGATTCCTTTCGGGGCAACACCGTTCTTCTGCAGCCCGTAAATTACATAGGAGCCGACGGTGGAACCTTTGCCGCAGGGAAAGACCAAAATCTTATCTTTGACGTTCTTTCCCTCAAGAGGATGGCCTTTCTCTATCACGATACCGGTTTTGATGTTGATGCCGCCGTAGAACCCGATCGGTTCCTTTGAGACTAATGCGATCCCCTTGGCTTTCCCTGGCGAGATGGTCCTTCCTTTCATCATGCTACTGCCTCCAGGAGTTTATCAAGATTAGCAAAACACACGTTTTGTTTGCAGAACCCGGGAAGATAGTTCCCTGCCTTACCGCTGTTGACCCCAGTGGTTTTATATCCCATATCTTCGATGGGTGAGACGACCATGCAGGTGTCTGCGACGATGTGTCCCCCTGCTTTTTCTATGATATCGGAATATCCCATGCGGTCTGCTGCCTCTTTCATCATCCGTGAGGTGCACACCCAGACTGGTTTTCTGAGATGTTTTCCTTTGAGCTTCTCCGCAACTGAGCCTATCTCTCGTAAGGATGCGTGCGGGCAGCCGAGGATGACGATGTCCGGTTCTTTGCCGGTATTGAGTTTTGCGTACGCCTCGTCAAGCTCTTTTTTTGTAACCGTGATCGTTTCAAGGTGGTCTTTTTTAACCAGGTCTGCCTCAGGGGTGAGTCCTTCGATGTGGTAGAGGGCAACAGCACCGGATGCCGCCATGGCTGCACCAAGTGATTTGAGCTGGTCGGTATCCGCGTTTTTGATGCCGGTGAAATACGGTATTTTGTTTTTGATTTGTTTGCCGACATGGTAGCCGAGTGCGCCGTAGTCCGCATCGAAGATAAGGTCTGTTTCTATCTTGACTTTGATGGTGGGCTGCCGGTTTTCCCAGATGTGGAGCCCGTAGTTCGGTGTTTTTCCTAGGATTGCAGCGGCAAGAGCAGAAGGTCCGCCTTCACGATTGGTTCGTGCCCCGATGACCGAGTTTGAAAATGAAATAGCACTGGATTCTGACCAGGCGATATGCTCTCTAAATCGCGGTAGGTTTCCCGCAAGATAAGGCGTGCAGGTCGCGGTGATCACGATGCCCATGCTTTTAAAAGCATCCATGATGCGGAGCTGGTTTTTTGCAAACTCCTTTGGGAACTTGAGTTTCTCCCAGTTCTCAAGGTCCATCCCTGCCGGGTTGAGGAAAGTAAGGACTTTTACTTTTGCGCCTTTCGCGGCAAGGTCTTCGAGGAACTCGGTTCCTGGGTCAGCGATGGATTTATAGGAGACACCAGCGACTTGGACTGATCCGACTGGGATCATCTTGTCAGCACCGTAGATGTCACCAAGCTGGGTGAGCAAGCGAAGCATGCGTTCCGGGACTTCGCCTTGTTCACCATGGAGTATTTTTTCTTCTTCTTTTGAAAGATACATGAACTATCAACCCCGTATGGACAGGGTTATATGCTCGGATTATTTTATTGTTTTGTTATTCTATGAAGCTGAAACAACAACCCGCGGATTTCATGGTCGAGGAACTCCCTGGTTTTGAGGCGTCGACTGAGAAGGATGAACATACCGTGTTTTTACTGGAGAAACAGGAGATTGATACGTTCGATGCGATCCGTCGGATCGCACAGCGAATCCGCATTTCGCTCTTTGAGATCGGGTATGCAGGACTCAAGGATAAACATGCACTTGCTCGGCAGTACATTTCGATTCCAACCCGATATAATGTTCAGGGTCTGAAGATGGATTTACTGGTTCTGACGCTTGTTGGCTATTCTCGTAAGAAAATAAAGGTAGGTGATCTTAAGGGGAACCGGTTCACGATCATGGTTCGTGATGTAGAAGAGAAAAAACTAGCTGATATCGCTCTGAAGGCTGAGACGATTTCGACGTCTGGTGTGCCGAATTATTTTGATTCACAGAGGTTTGGCAGCGTCATCGATAATACGTTTATCGGCAAAGATGTAATATTAAAAAAGTATGAAAAAGCAGTCAAACAGTATCTGACATCATATCAGAAATCAGAGCCGAAGAAAATCAAGGATGATAAACGGAAGATACAGTCTGCCTGGAATGATCTTGCAAGCGTACGGGTGTACAATAGAGCGTTTGCAGAGGTCATTAAGGAGTATGCAAAGACGAAGGACTGGCGTGCGGCGTACCGGAGGATCCCTGCGCACCTGCGAGAGATGTTCGTGAACGCGTACCAAAGCTTCCTGTGGAACGAATGCGTCAAAGAGATGCTGAAACGCACTGTTGAGAAAAAAAAGTTATACTCGGTGGAGTACGCGATCGGTGCGTTATTGTTTTATACAAACCTCTCAGAACCAGAGAAAGAAAAGATACCATTGACGTTTCTGACAATCAGTGAGACTGCGATGTTTACGGATGGCGAACAACAGATTGTTTCATCAGTGCTTGAAAAAGAAGGGCTACAACTCCCTGAATTTAGAATTGAGGAAGAAGCCGGGAATTTCTTCAAAACACGAGCGCGGGAGATTCTGCTTATCCCGCAGGATTTCACGATCTCAAAGCCGGAGCGAGATGAGATTAATAGTATAGGAAACATGATTCGATATAAGATGCAGGTGTCGTTTTCATTGCCGAAAGGAAGTTATGCGACGGTCGTGACGAAAAGATTGTTCGGGCATTAAAAATCAGATCTTCTTTACCAACTTTTTACAATTTTTTACTAGCAGATCAATTTCTTCTTTTGTTGCATTATCGACATGCACCCCGCCGACCGTAATAACTTTCGTTTTATATTTTTTGCATGCCGCCTTGGCAATCGGCTGTAAAACGATATCATCATAATGCCCGGCGAGCCTTATTGCTCTTACTTTTTTTTCTGGCTCTGCGATCACCACACCACCAATGTGCGACCGTTCCCCCCCGCCAAGAAAAAAAACCATGTCAACACCAATCTTCTGGCGCTGCAGCCACACCTTATACTTTCCTCTACCTGAGGTAATCATCAAGCTTCACTTTCGTATATTTCACAATCTCATACTTTTTCTTATCCACATCAAACGGGATCGTCGCATCCACCCCGACCTTGTCGGTGAGCGCCTTTTTACCTTCCTCCTGCTTTGAGGACGGATCAAGAGAACTGCCAGGCTGATCCAGCTTCACCACCAGGTCCTTTCCAGCTTGGAATCGGGTCGCTATAGCCCATTCCACCGCAGTCGGGTTATACAGATCGACATCGTCATCAACGATCACCACATGCTTCATGCTCTTATGACCGGTGAACGCTGCCTCGATTGCTTTCTTCCCGTCATCAGGGTTCTTCTTTGCAATCTGCACGATCCCATGCAGCCATGAACCGCCACCCATGGTCACCAACACGTTCTTACAGGCGGCAACCTTGCTGACCTCATCATAGATCGTCGGTTCCTTTGGCATCCCCATCAGGATCTTATGCTCAAGTCTCCCAGGGATCAGTGCCTGATACAATGCATCCTTCCGATGCGTGATACAATCAATGACAAACACAGGTTCCTTACGCTCAAAATCACGGGTCTCCGTCAAATCCACAAACGGACCTTCCNTATCCACTTCCTTGGTTAAGCGTCCCTCTAACACAAACTCAGACTCCGCGGGGACCTCAAGATTCTTGGTCTTGCATTTCACCATCTTCATCGGATCAAGCGTATTAGCAATGGAAAACTCATCGACACCAGACGGCGGTCCTAGTGATGCAGCCAGCATCACAGAAATCGAATTACCGATGCAGATCGCCATCTCAAGATCACCAACGGTCCGATCATAGGTCGTTCGCGTCTGCCGCCCCTTAATCAATCGGGCGGTGAACCGGTTCTGACTCCGCTCCATCAACCGATGATACGCGACATTCCGACCGGTCTGCGGATCCTTAATCGTCGCGACCGTCGCGGTCGCATACCTGCCACCGTCACCATCGACATGGAACAATAAGGGTAATTTCTTCAGATCAGGATTCTTAATTACAACCTCTTGACAAGGACCTTTTTCTACAACCTCTGGGACCTTCGGATGACGCAGCCCTTCCACCAGCTTCATCATCAGTTTTTCCTTCGTCGTCCCCAACCCCTGCGCGATGATATCCCGATCAGAGGTGATCCCGCCGAACACCGGAAACTCATAGCCTTTGACGTTCTCAAAGATCACGGGTTTTTCATTGAGTGAATACATGATATTAGCAATCTCATACTTCACTGAAACTTCCTTTTTGATTCGGACTAGCTTTTCCTGCTCTTCAAGCTGCTTGAGAAACGGACGAAGATTCATACTTACTCCACACTCTCCCGCGATGCACCGATCACGGTTTTCACGGTCTGGAAACCTTCTTTTTCAATCGCATTTGCTACCTTGTTCTGCAGCTCTTTTCCAGGGGTGAGTGCAAGCATGTTGCCTCCCAGGCCGCCACCGGTGAGCTTCGCGCCCAAGGCACCCGCGTCCCGCGCGATACTGACCAGGAAATCCAATTCCCGTGACGACACCTCGATTTGCTGCAGCAGCTTATGGTTCTCATTCATCAGCTTGCCGACATTCGGAAAGGATCGATCCTGGATCGCCCGTTTCGCCAGATACGCGATGTTCTCAGCTCGGTCAAAAACCTCCTGGTACTTCTTCGGGTTTTTCTCTTTTCGCTGCTTGACGCCATCAACCGCTGCTTTCGTATCGGTCACCTTTCCGGTGTTCCCGATCACGATCTCAACAGGATTTAACAGAGGAATGCGATCAATGACATTCTTGTCACCTTTCTGGAACCAGATCAACCCGCCATACGTCGACGCGGTATTGTCTACGCCAGACGGCGTCCCATGATACCCTTTTTCACCCTCATAGGCAATATCGTTGATCTCTTCATCGGAAAGATTCATATCGAAATATTCAGCAAGTGCTCTAGCGACTGCGACACACGATGCTGCTGAGGCACCGATCCCACTAGCCGCATAGAGATTACCTTCCAGGGTGATGGATACTCCGTTCTTTGATAAATCGATACCCATTTTCTTGAACATAAGCTCAAAGGATTCCTTCTGCTGAGAAAGCTTGTCCTCCTTATATTTCGGTGTTGCAAGTCGTTTATCCGCAAGTGAAAATCCTACGTGGTCATAGGGTTCGATCTTCGCAACCGTGTGGTTCCCGATTGCCGACACAATCGACGGAATCCCATAGACGACAAAGTGTTCGTTAAACAAGATAGCCTTACCGAATCCGATGCCATGCCCTTTCTTCATACTATATCCCATAGCGTTCTCTGATGGTTTGGTTACAATACAAGATAAGTATATTATTTTTATGGAATTATGGACCATCCGGAACAACATCATTACAATACTGTCTCATCGAACAATGCGTACACCGCTTTTGCTCCTGATGATTCCTTTGAACGACACCACTGCGCAGGCAGCTACGCATGCGTTTTATCACCGATTCGAGCTCGAAGCGTAATTTCGGGTCAAACGGAATAGTATAGGGTACATTATTATAGACAAGAATGCCCTCGGGGACAAACGCCCCTGTGGTCTCTTCAAGCAGTTGACAATACACTGCAAGCTGGAGCACCTGGCTATGATGAGGATGCTGTCCGCCTCCTGTTTTTACTTCTACCGGGAGGAAATGGTCGTCTTTTCGTACGATGTAATCTGGTTTTCCTGTAAGACGGGAACGACTCGAGAACAGCGGTGCTGCGGGAACATTCAGATCAGAATACAGAATCATGCCCTTAGGGATCCCACATGATTTCTTCTTTGCCCGTACGGAACGTCGGATCTTTGATGCATACGCAAAGATAATGATTGCACCAATCAGAAGCACGAGACCAAAAACAAGTAACTCTATAGGATCACCTCGAAGAATACAAAAAGAAATCCTATGAACAATACTGCAAGACCAAGAAGGATATACCATCGCGAATACCGCATCTTTTCTTCAAGTCCATCGATGGTGTCACCCAAGGCGATATGCGCCTGTTTCCCTGGTTCCAGAAACGGAGACTCAGCGGTATACCCGCAGCGCTGCAAGAGCCAAGCATGTGCACAATAGGTGAACTGGCCGATCTCTGAAGCAGACAGTACATCGGTTTTTTTGGTTACCGCTCGTTTTCCCATCACCCGTCTATGATAGAATTTCGCTATTTATAGCTATATGGGGGATGACCGAAACAATACGGTGGGGTTGTCTGGATTTGACCAACAAAATACCGGTAAAATAGTATCTAACTTCCTATATCTTAATATTTTTTCTTTTGGAGAAGTATAGTATATCGGTATGTTTCTTGTATCCTAACCGTTCAAACACTTGCATTGATGTGCTGTTCCAATCTTCGATGAGGCAAGCCGTAATATCGATTCCTAAGCCTGCAAGGTGATGTTCAACTTCTTCAACCAATTGTTTTGCGATCCCTTTCTGTTGATACACCGGAGTAACGACGAGTCGATTGATCCATCCTTTTCGTCCATCATGTGTGCCTAAAATTACTCCGATAATTCTTCTTTCGTTCTCCGCTATAAAGTATAGACTTGTTGGTTGTTGTAATTGTCGGCCGATATTTTTTTTACTATCACGGCCCTGTGGTCTGTACGGTATGCTCCCTTTTTTCCAAAGAGCAATCACCGCGTCATAATCCTTTAGAATCATCCTGCGTATCACAACATTCATACTTTTTTTGTTCATTGTTTTCCTACGACCTACTGAATTACTCTGTAAAGAAATATCAAAGCTGATTTGAACATTTCTATACGGTCTATCTATAAAAAGAACAGATTTATGAGTAAATAATCTATCTTAGGATGGAGGATCTTACGGATGAAACCATTTCATGAATATGTCGATGAATATAGAAAACAGATGAAGAAAGGAGACATCAAAGAAGCATATAAAGGATTAATGAAATATATCATGGATTTGAGAACGTATTTTAAAAACAAATATCCTGATTATTTTGTATCTGGGAGTATTTATTATGGATATATGGACATGACATATTTTTCCTTTTTTCCTGCATCATTAAAAAGAAAAAAATTGAAAATTGCAATCGTTTTTTGTCATGACACCTTTAAATTTGAGGTATGGTTAGCAGGATATAATAAAACGGTTCAAACAAAATATTGGAAATTGTTTAAAGAAAGTGACTGGAAGAAATACCGCATTCCATCAACTACAAAAGGCGTTGATTCTATCATGGAGAACATTTTAGTTGACAACCCAGATTTTAGTAATTTAGATACTTTAACAAAACAAATAGAGTGCGGGACATTGGAATTTATTAAGGATGTCGATGACTTCTTGTCTAAACAATAAAACTGATGGAAAGGGATTTTAATCCCAGTTTACCGACATGATATTCATTGACGGAGGTTGATTTACTGCTGTTGTGATAAAACAGTAGATTTATGAATAATTAATCTATTTTGGATTTGAGGAAACAAGGATGAAAGGGAAGTTATTGTGCTTATTAATTGCTGTTTTAATTTAACTATTGCATTTAGTGGATGTGTTGAACAACCTGTTGAATCAAAAACTATTTATGTGGATAGCAAAGGGGACAAGGACTATACAAACATCCAAGCCGCTATCACTGCTGCAAATGATGGTTACACCATTCATGTTTACAGTGGAACTTACAATGAAAACTTAGTAATTGATACGACTATTAGCCTCATTGGAGAAGATAAAGATAAAACAATTATTCTTGGAAAAGAAAACAATGATGGAATCACTATTAACAAAGACCAAATAAGTATTAGTGGCTTTACAATTAAAAGTGGAATCGGGACAAGAGCGATACGGATAAATTCTTCAGACAATATAATTTCAGATAATAACTTATCAGATAACAGTTGGGGGATTTATATGGAAAATGCCCCAAATAATATGATTTCTGGGAATATTATGGGAAACAACATAGTGGGTATTGCAATGTGGAGTTCAGATGGGTGCGCTATATCAAAAAACATAATATATTCAAATAATTCTCATAGTAATTTTGGAGTATACGCACAATCATGTAACCAAACAATTTTTTCGGAAAATACAGTGTATACTTCAAACAGGGGCGTACAATTCATTTCATCTCATAATCTTACAATATCTGGGAATATAATTCATTCAAATAGTGATACGGGTCTTCATCTTTATGATTACTGCGAAAATAACGAAATATATGACAATAATATTTATCTAAATGGTCATGGATTCATTATTCTTAACAGCAATTATAACACTATCTATAATAACAATTTTTTCAACAATACTAATGTAGATGCCCAAGAATATGCCTCTGACCCTAACGACCCTGCCTTATCTGTGTTATTGGATAATTCATGGGATTTCAATTCAAATGGAAATTACTGGGGCAATTACAATGGAATAGATGTTGATGGAGATGGTATTGGAGATACACCATATAATATATCAGTTGCACTTAGTAGTCAAAAAGAATGGAACCAAGATAGATTTCCATTGATGAATCCAGTTGATATATAACCCTGTTTAAAAGACTAAGTGCTTACTCTTTTTAAATATGAAATCAATTATAAAAAGTACAGGTGGAAGGGATTTAAACCCCCGGAATTAGTCAGTGATTTTACAGCGAAGAAGATTTGAACTTATGTTTATCTGTAAAAAATTATGTTTATTCGGTTTTTCCCAAACGTTTTCAGACACTATATAAGTTCTGACAGATATTACAACAGTAATCTACGATAAGATGTGAAACCATGAACAAAAAAGAACAATATCAAATGCTAGGAATCGTGCTGGTGTCAATCCTGGTTGTTGCAAGCGTCTCCTATGTGGCCATGTTCCAACAATCAGGTCCAATCACAACAACGACCTATGAGGTAAAAAACTTTGANTCGTATCATACACTTACCTCTTTTTTACAAGCAAGCAATGAAAAAGTGATGAACAGCAATACTCAAGGAAATCTGCCTGCCCCAAGCCGCGTCGGCTCAAATGTTGTTACAAGCGGACTGGCAACCGATGAGAAGGCCACCCAAGGTGGTCAAACCGTTGATTATTCAAAAACAAACATACAGGTCCCAGGAGTCGACGAACCAGATATCGTCAAAACCGATGGAACCTACCTTTATATCGTCTCGGGAAACAAGGTTCTTATCATCAGAGCAACCCCTGCGGCAAACGCAAGTATCCAAGCAACCATAACAGTCGCTGAAAATCTTACCATTCAAAACATCTTTGTCAACGGGACACGACTGGTGATTTTCGCTCAATCATCGGTGAATTATCCTATTCTCTACGACTCCGGGATGGATGCCCTGAAAAAAGAAAGCATTTCCTCGATCATGCCTTGGTACAGCTCACCGGACACCTACATCAAGATTTACGACCTTACCACCATCAGNNCTCCAGAACAAGTAAAAGAAATCATCGTCGGCGGGTATCTCTCAGACGCGCGACTCATCGGTGCTTATATCTACGTAATCACCACCCAATACACCTACAATACCCAGACACTTGATGCTAACACCTCAATAGTGCCACGCCTCACGCTGAATGCACAAGTTGTGGACATCCCCTTAGCTGACATTTACTATATCGACAGTCCTGAGAAAAGCAGCACCCTTACCAATGTTATCTCAGTGAATATCCACAATGACGACGAGCAGATCCACGCAAAGATCTTTTTACTTGGAACCAGCCAGAACGTCTATGTATCCCAGGAGAACATCTACATCACCTACTCATCCTGGTCGTATTACGATTATACTCAGCTGCAAAAACTAGTTGATGACATCATTCTACCAATTCTACCTGAGAGCGTCAAAACACAACTGGAGAGCGTTAAAACCTTGGATCTGCAAGACTACCAGAAACAAGAAATCACGTTCTGGATATTGCAGAACTACGCACAGAACACCATGCCTGAAGCCCAAAAGAAACAGCTCACTCGTGATCTCATCAGACAGACAGAACAGACGATCATCCACCGCATCAGCATCCATGACGGAGAAATCACCTATATGGTACAAGGAAGCGTCCCTGGGTACATCAACAACCAGTTCTCCCTTGATGAGTACAACGGGTACCTCCGGGTTGCGACCACCATACAAGGCAGCTCAGTCAGCTATATCTTCGGCAGTATTAACCCTGAAACAAACCTCTACGTGCTCGATATGGATTTACAAACCATCGGGAGCCTTGAAGATATCACCCCTGATAGTGGAGAAAGTATCTATGCAACCAGATTCGTCGGTCCCACCTGCTACATTGTTACCTTCAAACAGACAGACCCATTCATGGTCATTGACCTGAGCAACCCGACAACCCTGACAATCCTTGGCGAGCTACAGATTCCCGGGTATTCGACCTACCTACATCCTTACGATGAAACCCATGTCATCGGCATCGGAAGAAATAACACTGCTGTGAAAATCGCACTCTACGACATCACCAGCATGAGCAACCCTGTAGAAGTCTCACAATACATCATTGAAAACTCAGATAAGGACAGTTATTGGTGGACCGAATCAACAGCACTGTATGAACATAAAGCGTTCCTCTTTGACAAAGAAAAAGGCATCTTGGTCATCCCCGCTGGAAACTACTCTCAACAATCAGCATATGTCTTTGGTATTTCGCTTCAGAACGGTCTCGCACTCAAAGGGATTGTCACCCATGACTATCAGGCAGCCGAACAAGACACAACCTACTACTGGGGAACCTCAGGAAACTCGATCCAACGATCACTGTTCATCGAAAACACCCTGTACACCATTTCGAACAACATGGTAAAAATGAACGACCTCGACAGCCTTGCTCAGCTTAACAGCATACCGCTTGTTCCATAAAACAGACACAAATAATAAACATAAAAAAGAGGGACACATCCGTCCTCTTTTCATCTCTTTTTCTTTTTTTCCTCGCCTCCTTTTTCCCCCCCNGAATGAAGAAGTTACTATANGGGTTTACAAAGGATAGCTGGAACGAAAAACCCCCTGTTGTTCGGTTTTTCCCAAACGTTTTCAGACACTATATAAGCTCTCACCGACATAACAGGGATTACTCTTAGAAAAATGGTGTGATTACTATGGAAAAGAAAACCACGCAAATAACAGGAATCTTGATTGTAAGCATGCTGACGTGCGCAAGTCTTGTAGCAGTCATCACTCTCTCGCCACTTGATAAAGGAGCCTATACCTACAAACTCAACACGTTCACCAACTATGATGATCTCCTTACGTTCCTCCACGCACGGTTCGAAGCCAGCGGAAACCAGGGACGTTACAATGGTGGAGGTCCAAATGTTTTGTTTGAAAAATCTGGACAAGCCCCAACTGCAGATGGAGCAACTCAAGGTGGTGAGGTGCCTCCTTCTTATTCAACGACCAATGTTCAGGTCGCAGGTGTCGACGAGCCTGATATCGTGAAAACCGATGGAACCTACCTCTACGTGGTAGCAAACCAGACCGTCTACATCATCAAAGCATATCCGACAGCAGAAGCAACAATTCTGTCTCAGATCAGTATTACGAACGTCACCATCAGTAACATCTTCATCCATGGGGACCGCCTTGTTATCTTTGGTGACTCTGGTGGCTCCTACCCCTATCCGCTCATGAGCGGAGATGCTAAAATAGCGGTTAATTCACTGGATATCTGGTGGGGTGGTGTCTCGCAGACCGTCATAAACGTCTATGATCTCAGCAACCGGGGTAGTCCAGCTTTGATAAAGGAAATCAGGATCGACGGTGGATACTTTGACGCCCGGCTGATCGATGAATTTGTCTATGTGGTCGCAACCGAGTACACCTATAATATTTACCAAGCATTGGATGAGAAAAATTACACTCTCAATGTCCCTCAGATCAGCATCGATAACGTAACAACGAACATCTCCGCAGGTGACATCTACTACGTTGATGTCCCGGAGCTCTCTGACAGCATGACCCATGTAGTGTCGCTGAACCTTGATACCAACGATATTGTTGAAAAAAGCTTCATGCTAGGCAGCTCCCAGACGATGTATGTGTCAAAAAACAATATTTTCCTTGCCTCAGCCCATTATCCGTACTATCCCTTGTTATACCGAACACCAGTAGACAGATCATCAACCAGCGAACAGGAAACCACGATTCTGCATAAGATCTCAATAACCACCGGTGCTGTCACCTATATTGCGCAGGGTGAAGTCCCGGGCCATATCCTAAACCAGTTCTCCTTGGATGAACACAACGGGTTTTTCAGAATCGCAACCACCGTTGGGAACAACTGGGGAGAAGGAACACAAACCAGTAACAATATCTACATCCTTGACGAAAACCTCAAACAAGTCTCCCAGATCGAGAACATCGCACCTGGCGAGTCCATCTACGCAGCACGATTCCTGGGGGATCGCGCGTATCTTGTCACCTTTGTTCAGGTCGACCCGCTCTTCACGGTCGATCTGTCTGATCCCTACAACCCACGCATCCTTGGCGAGCTGAAGATCCCCGGTTACTCCGAGTATCTCCATCCCTACGATGAGACTCATATCATCGGCATCGGAAAAGAAGTCGATCCAACCATTGATGCGGATAAGGTTCACACGCCAGGAGCAATCTATTATACCGCTATCCTCGGATTAAAAATCGCACTGTTCGATGTGAGCGACTTTGAGAACCCGAAAGAAGTTGCAAAGGTTGTCATCGGCGACCGTGGAACCGATAGCCCTGCTCTCTATGACCACAAGGCGTTCCTTTTCGACAAAGACAAACAACTCCTCGTCATTCCTGTCAGCCTCTATGAGATCACCCAGGAAGTCAAAGACCGATACATCGCAAGCAATGGGACTGATACCCTCTTTGGTGAGTTCACCTTCCAGGGCGCCTATGTCTACCGGCTCAGCCTTGATGGTGGCTTTGAGTTCAAAGGACGCATCACCCATCAGACCCCGGAGCAGATGCAGCACCCCTCTGACTATTACTGGTACTGGGGCACGTCAAACACCGACATTACCAGGACGCTGTATATCGGCGACGTCCTCTATACTGTGTCTGACTCGATGGTAAAGATGAACAATCTAGCAGATCTCAGCGACATATCCAGCGTCAAACTGTCGTAGTTCATACTTAAGTACAGATGAGAGAGGGGAGCCTCCCTTCCTTCCTCCTTCTCCTCCCTTCTTCCCTCTCTCCTCATCTATTTTTTTTCTCCAAAAGAATTATGATGCTTTTATCTTCTGTTGTTGCGAAAAAGACGCCCGGAAAGCCTTTTAAATGAAAACGGATGGGGAGTCGTGGGTGTTACTGCATGAGTGCCGCACTAGGAATACGACGGGAAGATAAGAACCGCTGGGAACAACGAGTCCCTCTCACCCCTCAGCATGTTTCTGAACTGAAAAAAAAATACGGGATTGAAACATTCATCCAACCCTCGGATATCCGTGTGTTCTCAGAGGACGATTATCGAGCGGCAGGTGCCCATGTTCAGGATAGCTTACAGCCCAGTTCAGTTGTTTTTGCAGTAAAAGAAATCCCTATTGATTTTTTTGAGCATGGAAAAACCTACGTGTTTTTTTCCCATACCATCAAGGGTCAGCAGCATAATATGCCGATGCTGAAAAAGATGATGGAACAGGGATGCACCCTGATCGATTACGAACGCATCGTCGATGCAAAGGGAATGCGGCTGGTGTTCTTCGGCAGGTTTGCTGGTCTAGCTGGTATGGTCGATACCCTGTGGACGTTCGGACAGCGAGTATCCTGGGAGCAGATAGACTCATCGTTTACCAAGATCAAACAGACGATCCATTACAAGGATTTAGATGATATCAAGAAACACCTCACCGTTGTTGGCAGGGAGATAAAAACCAAAGGGTTGCCTGCTTCTTTAACACCGTTGATCATCGGTTTTTCCGGTTATGGCAATGTCTCAGGTGGTGCCCAAGAAATCCTTGATGTTCTCCCGACAAAAGAAATAAAACCAGAGGAACTCGACTCAGTTTTTAAAAACCCTTCAAACACCGTAATCTACAAGGTGGTGTTCAAAGAAGAACACATGGTAGAACCTGTTTTGCCTAATAAAAAATTTGATCTGCAGGACTACTACAGCCACCCTGAAGCGTATCGTTCAGCATTCGAGAGATATATTCCTTCTCTTTCCATTCTCATGAACTGCATCTTCTGGAGTGCACAGTATCCGCGACTCCTTACCAAGAGCTATATGAAAAAAACCTTTGAATCAAAAGAAAAACCACGTCTGAAGGTGATCGGGGATATCAGCTCGGATGTCAACGGTGCCATCGAGTTTACAGAAAAGACGACCACCCCCGATAATCCTGTTTTTGTTTACGATCCTCGCACAGATTCGATAAAGGATGGGTACGAAGGCGACGGTGTGGTGGTCATGGTTGTTGATAACCTCCCCTGTGAACTGCCCCGGGAGTCGTCCCAGTCGTTCAGCGAAACCCTTTTACGGTTCGTCCCTGAGATTATGAACGCTGATTTCACGGCCGCTGATTTTGAGGNGGTAGCCTTGCCCGTTGAGATAAAGAACGCGGTGGTACTGTATCAGGGGAGGCTTACTCCTTCCTATCGTTACATCAACAAATATTTATAAGGTCATTTGTTTCGCCACTTAACAATTTTACATATTTGGAGGCAATGTTATGAAAAAAATACTTGTCCTTGGCGCAGGCATGGTCTCTCGACCGATGATTCAATATCTTTTAGATCAACCTGATTTTCATGTGATCATGGCAAGCAGGACCGTTTCCAAAGCAGAAGAAATGATCCATGGTCATCCTCGGGGAGAAGCACATGCGTTAGATGTCAATGACGATAAAAAAGTTGAGGATTTCGTTTCCCAAGCTGATGTCGTGGTCAGTCTCCTGCCTTATACCTACCATGTAAAGGTCGCAGAGATGTGTATAAAACATAAGAAACAGATGATCACCACCTCCTACGTCAGCGACGCGATGAAAGCACTTTACCAGAAAGCAAAAACCGCAGGGATTCTCATCCTTAATGAATGCGGTCTTGACCCGGGTATCGACCATATGTCAGCGATGCGGATCATCCATGCTATCGAAAACAGCGGTGGAAAGGTCGTCAGTTTCCGATCGACCACCGGTGCTCTTCCGTCCCATGAGGCTAACAACAATCCGTTCGGGTATAAGTTCTCATGGTCACCACGAGGAGTGCTGCTTGCGTCCCGTAACGCTGCCAAATGGCTGGAGACAGGCAAAGAAATCTCCATTCCCGGTGAACAGCTCTTTGAAAACTATATCATCCAAAATGTAAAAGGCGTTGGAGCNTTTGAGAACTATCCAAACCGAAATTCAGTGCCGTACAAAGACATCTATGGGTTAAAAGATGCAACCACCGTGTATCGCGGGACGTTCCGGATGACCGGCTGGTGCGAAACTCTTCGAAATATCGTTGCACTAGGATGGCTTTCTGAGGAACTTCCGAAGGGATTCTCCGGGAAAACATACGGGGATCTCACCCGACATTTAATTGGTGCGAAACCAAAGGACAATCTCCCCTTAACAACCGCATTATATCTCGGCCTTAAACCATATGCTGCAGTCATCAAACGACTTGAGTGGCTCGGATTGTTTGGAAACGAACCCCTCCCGAAAGACAAAAACAACCCCTTAGATTACCTCAATGTACTGACCTTACAAAAGATGTCCATGGGCCAGCACGAGCGAGACATGGTCGTCATGCATCATGAGTTCATCGCAGAGTATCCTTCCAAAAAGGAGTATGTGACCTCAACCTTGGTTGACTACGGNATCCCCGATGGAGATACCTCTGTTGCGCGTACTGTTGCACTTCCCGCTGCTATCGCAGTCAAGATGGTTCTGAACAAAGAAATTACCATGACCGGCGTTCATATCCCGGTTATCCCAGAAATCTACAACCCTATTCTAGATGAACTGGAAGAAATGGGCATAAAATTCGATGAGAAAACAGAGCGATTAAAAAAGTGATCATAGCGTTTTCCTGGCGATACAAACCACCGATATTATTTTATAACAAGGAAGTATACCGCTCAACGCAAGAACAGTCCTATTTTACAGGAGAATTGCTCGTATGAAGATGAAACCAACAGATGTCCACAAGACACTTGGACGATATATGCTTGCGGACGGGTTCGACCTCGTCTTGGATCTCAAGAAAAGCAAGGGATGCCGGATCTATGATTCTCGAACAGGGAAATATTTCCTTGATGGTTTCTCGTTTTTTGCTACTGCTCCATTAGGATGCAACCATCCCGCTTTGACTGACCCGGACTTTGTCAAAAAAATGGGGGAAGTTGCAATAAACAACCCGACGAACTCTGATATCTATACTGTTGAGATGGCTGAATTTGTCGAAGCGTTTGCAAAATGTGCAGTCCCAGAGCACTTCCATCATCTGTTTTTTATCAGTGGTGGGGCTCTTGCGATAGAAAACGGTGTGAAAACCGCTTTTGACTGGAAGATACGAAAGAACATCGAATTGGGGAAAGGAGAAATCGGCAGAAAAGTCATTCATTTCAAAGATGCATTTCATGGGAGAACAGGCTATACCCTTTCCATGACCAACACCTTTAATGTGAACAAAACAAAATATTTCACGAAGTTTGACTGGCCGCGCATCGTGAACCCAAAGATAGAATTTCCATTAAACAATCAAAATTTAAAAAACGTNCAGGCACTTGAAGCACAAGCGGTCACTGAGATAGAAAAAGCAGTGGCGCAGAATCCGGGTGACATCGCTGCCCTTATCATTGAGCCAATCCAGGGTGAAGGAGGAGACAACCATTTCCGCAAGGAGTTCTTCTCTGATCTCCGACGACTCTGTGATAAACACGAGATTATGTTCATCGTCGATGAAGTGCAAAGCGGTGTTGGCTTGACCGGGAAGATGTGGGCGTATCAACATTTCGATTTCGAACCAGATATCCTTGCATTCGGCAAAAAAACACAGGTCTGCGGAATCATGGTAAGCGACCGTGTCGATGAAGTCAAGGACAACGTTTTTGCAGTGGAAAGCCGCCTGAATTCGACGTGGGGCGGAAACCTCGTCGACATGGTCCGCTGTCAGAAATATCTGGAAGTGATCGAAAAAGAAAATCTAATAAAAAATGCGGAAACACAAGGGAAACGATTACAGCAGGGACTGGAAGAAATCGAAAAGAAATATCCGCATAAGATTTCTAATGCGCGTGGACGAGGGCTCATGTGCGCCTTTGATCTGCGAACACCAGAAGAAAGAGACAGCCTGAAAAGCAAACTGTATGCACGCTCTCTTCTGGTTCTTACGTGCGGATCGCACACCATACGATTCCGTCCGCCATTGACAATCTCTGCTGAAGAAATCGATGAGGCATTGGAAATTGTCGATGAAACACTAAAGATGTTTTAAAAAAAATTAGCAGGATATGTTCCGCTTGATATATGAGACGATATCCTCTATTTTTTCTCTTTCTTGCTTGGTGGTATCACGATTCCGTACCGTGACCTTATTGTCGACCAGTGAATCATGATCAACCGTGATGCAAAAAGGTGTTCCTACCTCATCCATGCGTGCATAACGCCGCCCAATAGTCCCACCCTCGTCATAGAACGTGGCGATCCCCTCGTTTCTCAGAGTCCTGTCGATTTCTTTTGCGATTCGAACGAGTGCATCATCGCCGATCAACGGAAACACCCCGACCTTGAGTGGTGCCACCCTGGGGTTCAGCTTCAAAATCGTGTAATCCTCATCCTTCTTCTTTCCTTCGACATAATTATGCTCAAGAAGGAAATACAAGATCCGATCAATACCATATGACGGTTCGATGACATGAGGGACGAATTTCTCGCCACTCTGCTTTTCTGTTACCTCGACGATATCGTAACAGTCTTTGGGGATGTCGAGTGATTCGCCATCGATATTCAACGTAATCTTCTTGGCAGATGGCTCCAACTGCTCAAGCTGCTCCTTGATTTTCCCTGCTTTTCCTGAGAACCGTGGTCCAAGGATGTTCATCTTCGGCACTATTTTTTTTATCGTCACTTCTTTGGGCTCATCGAACGATCGTTGTGCGTACATGTCGACGCTTGACGACACGATATGTGCGTTCAGATCATATGCAGACCGGTCCGCGATACCGACGCATTCCACCCACCCGAACCGTTCACTGAAGAGCTCAGCATCCCAGCATTCGGTCGCATAGTGCGCAAGCTCGTCAGGCGCATGTTTCCGAAACCGGCATTTCTTAGGGTCGACCCCTGCTGTGAGTAAAAATTCTTGTGTCAGATACACGTAGTACGCCAACGCTTGATTGTTGATGATTTTCTTTTTCACCGCGTCAGCAACCGACATTTTCATGTCTTTTTCGTTATCATACAACGACAGTTCTTTTTCTTTTATCGAATCAAAATACGGATGCGTTTTATCCTTAGGGTCGAAGAACACCTCTGCTTCGGCCATGGAAAACTCTCGTTGTCGCAGTGTACCTTGCCGCGGGGAGATTTCGTTGCGATACCCTTTTCCGACCTGGACGACCCCGAACGGGAGTTTCTTTCGGTTATACTGATACAACAGATGGAAATTCGTAAAAATCCCTTGAGCGGTCTCAGGCCGCAGGAACGCTTTTCTTCCTTCGCCAATACCGATCGTGGTTGCAAACATGAGATTGACCGGATGGGCATCATGCAAGGTCGACCCGCAGGTCGGGCATTTGATCTTGTCTTCCTTCACCGCGTGTTCAACNGAGACGCCTTTTTCGATGATATCCTCGACTTTGAATGATCGTCTGCACAAACTGCAATCAACGGTCAGATCAGTGAACTCCTCGACATGTCCGGATGCTTTCAGCACTTCATACAAAGTGATGGTCGGTGTACTAATCTCAATGCAGTTATCCTTCAAAAGATAAAACGACCTCCAGAGGTTCTCGACGTTGTTTTTCAACTGAGAACCAAGCGGTCCGTAATCATAGAACCCGGCGATACCGCCATAGATTTCAAATGATGGATAGATAAATCCTCTCCTTTTGGCTACCATCATGATCTTATCGTAGATATCTTGTGGCATCAGCGGAATGCTCCTAGTCTGTTAAAGGAAATTCATTTGGAGGATTTAAACATGCATGCCATCAGATCAATATCGGTCACCATTCCCAGCAGCTTGTTCTCAGGGCTGACCACAGGGACATGACTGATCTTGTTCTTTATCATCTTTCGCGCGATCTCGGAGATCGGGTCGTTCTTATACGCTTTAATGACGTTCGTAATCATGATTTCTTTTACGGCAACCGGGGGGAGATCCACCTTTGTCGTGGAATAATACAAACGGATTGTGTCCCTGATCCCTTCCCAGGTCCATTCATCTTCATCGCCGCCCATGCCCAGATTCGTCTGCGACACGCTTTCTTTGATGTGGCTGAGCTTGAACAGGTCACCTTCACTGACGATACCGCCCAGCTCGCATTCTTTGTTCAGGATCGGAAGCGCGGTTTCGCTGGTCACATTGATGATTTCCATGATGATCGTAATCGGGGTTTCCTGATACACCGGGACAAGATTTTTTGTAAAATAATTATCCACGATGTCATCGTAACTATCGTCCAATGCTTTGAGGACATCGGTGGGGCTGATGATGCCGACCAGATTTTTCCTCTTATCGATCACCGGCAGACCATGGATTCGATGCTCGTAGAGGAGCTTTGCGGCAGCGGAGAGGTCTTCATCTTTCAATACAGTGTACGGATTTGTACTCATAATCAAAGCGATTTGCTCTTCATCAGGGTTTTTAAAAATATCTGAACGAGTGAGAACGCCGACAACTTTCTTTGTGTCTTTCTTAAGGATGGGCATCCCAGAAACGTTATGTTTGGCAAGAGTTTTCAATGCATCNCGAATAGTACCTGGAACGTATCCGACAATTAATTCTTTTGACATCGCGTCTTCGATCTTCATCATTGCTGTCCCTCTCTTCCTTACCTATTTTGAACGATAAACTAGTTTTAAAGAGTCCCTCTCTAAAACGATAAATTTTTCTGATAGGTCGGCACCCTGAATGCAGTCTTCCAAATTTAAAGCTTTCCTTGGAGTATACGTGACATTTGTCAACAACTCCTCAAGAGAGAACAGACTGGTCTTATGTAACAGTCGCACCTCCTCGAGTACGTCAGGGGTGTTTATCATCGCATTATCGGTTCCAAGCAGAAGGGTGCCTCCAGTCTTTTTCATGAGCGCAATGTCGTTTTTCAAATGAAAGAATGCGTAAGCTCGAGGACATACCACGATTGGTATACCGGCATCGTTCACTCGGTCTAGATCTGCTTTGGTCGCAGCGATCATATGCACAAGCAGACTGGGATGCAAATCCAAAACACGGTCGATATCCTCGCGCTCAACCTCACTAGCATGCAATGCAAACAGCTTCTTTTTTCTTCGGGCATGTTTTGCTATCTTCTCGATTTCTGAAGGCTCCCAATCAGAGATGCTGCTCAGACCGATTCCATCCGAGCTCTGTAGCAGCCGATCCAGTTCTTCTTTTTCATAGGCCATCTTCGACGGCCGAGAAAGAATCACTGAGTCGACAATGCAGTCTTTCATCGCCTTTCTCAGCTGGAAAATTCCGAAAATCCCGCCTTCACGAAAATCACAAAAACATGAGACACCTGAGGTGGTCATCTCCGCAAGAGCCGTCCGCATCCCTTCAATGGTCTTCTGTTCTGATGCCTCCTTTAATAATCGATGTTTCAACCCAGCTGGTGGCGCAACAAGATCTTTTACATTATGGGGGAGCTCAAGATGCTTTGAGCGGATGAACGAGTCACCAAGATGGGTATGAGCATTCACGCATGTCGGAAGGATGAATCCTTTGGCTATTGGTTTTTCAGGTGGAGAGCCTTTTCCGATTTCTCCTGCTACCTTTCCTTCCTCAAAACCAAGATACCCGGTGATAAAACCATCTGTTGTGAGGATCTCACCCTGGACGTATTTCATGTGCGCTAATGTAAGAAACATGAGTTTTTAACTCTTTTTTAACCTTGACCGCATCATGTCTGGNTTTACATCGAAATATTTTTGAATACACCACCTGATTTCTCTTCCTCTCTTAGATGGTTCCAAACGTCCNAAATTCATATGCTGTCCAACGAACATTTAAGGGAGAAGAGANGGTGAAAAATGATGGTAAACGATAGTGAAAAAATCACGATGGTCGATAAATCAAATATGCTTGATGGGCTTGCAAGGTTCCCCGAACAAATCAAAGAGTCTTTGGCGATTGCTGAAACAGTAGAGCGGTTCAACTTCATAAAAATAGACAATGTGGTGATCGCAGGGATGGGTGCCTCGGCGATTTCTGGGGATATCATGGCAAGCCTGTTCCGTGATAAACTCGACGTCCCCTTGGTCGTCAACAGGGAGTATGATCTGCCGAAGTGGGTGAACAAGGATACGCTAGTCATCTGCATCAGCTACTCAGGAAACACCGATGAAACCCTTAGTTCATTCAAGATAGCAAGTCAGAAAAAATGTAAAATAATTTGTATTTCCACCGGCGGGAAACTTCAGGACCTGGCGGAAAAACGCGGGGTTCCCTTTGTAAAGATTCCCTCCGGGATCCAGCCGCGTGCTGCGACCGCGTATTTGTTGTTCCCTTCGATTATGTTTTTGAAAAAAATCGGCTTGTTGAAATCTGCGATCGAGACGGATATTGAAGAGACCATCGCAGTTACTCAGGATTTCGTCACCATGAATAACAGAACAGTCCCTGAGGAAAACAATCCAGCAAAACAACTCGCAAAAAAAATCTTTGGCACCATTCCTCAGATATACGGCTGGGGCATCTACACGCCGATTGCGATACGGTGGCGTCACCAATTCAACGAGAACAGCAAGCTCATCGCACGCACAGACCTTGCCCCCGATTGCAACCATAACGATATCGTCGGCTGGTCAGCAAACCCGGAGATATCAAAACAGTTCTCCTGCGTCTTATTCCGAGATAAAGATGAAGAGATTATCGATATGACGACCCGGTTGAATTTCATGCGCGACCTGTTCCGTAATACCGCAGCTAATATCATTGAGGTTTCACCGAAGGGAAAAAGCCAGCTAGCAAAAATGATGTACCTCATGTGCCTTGGGGATTTCACGAGCTGCTATCTAGCAGTGCTGCGAGGAATNGACCCCAGTCCGGTGGACATCATCACAGAACTGAAGAAGCGACTCGCAGAAAAATGATCGTTTACCCTATCATCTTTTGCTGTCTTCAAAAAACATAAATATATAGTACCGCATCTTCGCTTATAGCACTCAAAGGTAGTTGATGAGGATTACTGTGTATCAAAAATCACTGGCGGTTTTTCTAGGTTGTATTGTTCTGGGGTTGGTAGCAAACACCGTGTGTACCCTAGGCGTCACTGCACAGGATGAACCAGCGCTCATCATTGAAATCTATGATTCAAACAGTGGGAATCAGATCGCTGATTCAATAGTATTTGAAGGAAAAAGCTACGATATCACTGTGAGTTCAGCAAATGAAACCGTCATCCTTGGGGTGAACCTCAGTCTTCTCGGAAAGACGTATCTCACCAGTGTCGATGAGCTCTTTATCACGGTTCAAGCACCATTATTTGATGTATCTGACTCGTTTGTCATCACCGCAACAAAGAACGGGTATCAACCATCAGATGTTGAAGTGTCTGTCCTGAAAGGAGAACTTTTCATAACCGCAGACCGAGGCACGGTCGAAGAAAGAAAGGAGTTCCAACTCACGGTCAAGGACCAAGACGACAAACCTGTGGAAGACGCACAGGTGTACGTCACCACTGAGGCTACCCCACTCATCACCGATCAACACGGCACAGCCTATGCACGGGCACCAGATGTTGAGTCGATTACCACGGCTACCATACAGGTCATCAAGAGTGGGTATCTCCCTGGTTCAACTATTATTCGTATTGAACATGTTGAGGGATCCATTTTCGAGCTTACTGAATCAAATTTCCTTAAAATTCTTCCTATCCTCATCGCAGTCCTTGTCGTCATCTTTTCTATCGTGTTTGTGCTTATCGGGAAAAAGAGGACTCCGAAGCCACCTCGCCTGGACACCCGCGCAGGATCACCTGATGAGCCGTTACCGTCTGAAAAGGAAAAACAANCACCCCGGTTTAAAAATGAGCCAGCAGCGTTGCCGGTAAAAGAAAAAAGAGATATCTCAGCTTCAAAGCCTGAGTCACGAGTAGAAGAAATACGCATCCCGGTGCAGGCAAAACAGAAGGAGACCACCTATTTATCTGAGGAAAAAGACCCTGAACAGGTTTCAGAGGATCAGAAAAAACAACAGAACGAGTGGTTCAAAGGACAGGATTACATGCGATACAAGCTTGATGAGCTCACCGGGAAAATCGATCAAAAGACAGATGGGAAATGGTTCGAAGGGGAACACGACATCCAATACAAGGTTGATGAGACGTTAAAGAAAAATCGAAAGAAGAAAAAAGTTGATGAAGTCGGGACCAAATAAAANTTTTTACTGCTATTTACCTTCCNGCCTACGACCTATTCTTTTATTAGGAGCACTGCATTCAGAGCATCTAGGTTGTATGATCCCTGATGAAGCTGATGTTTGAGCTGTCTAAAGAACACAAAACACTCCCTTGCGCTGAAGTCCTTGCGACGCTCAAAGCTGAAAATATAGTCTCAACCCTCATCAGCTCCAGCGAAGATGTTCTCATTACCGAAATCAAACCAGACGATACCGCTATCCAGCGGCTTGCGGAACGACTCGCGTTTTCGTTTGTGATCGACGAACTGCTGTTTTCATGTCCTGCTATCCTAGATGATATCATACAATCCGCAGAACAAAATCCTCTCCTGCAGAACGGATCGATCGCGATCCGATGCAAAAACCGCTCCTCATCAATTCCATCAGAGCAGATCATCGATCGCTTAGGAGATATCTATACAAAAAAAAGAGCTGTCAATCTCACCCATCCTGATATTGAGCTGCGAGCCGTAGTAACGGAGGACGTTGCCTATATTGGCCTGAAAAAAGCAAGTCTTGAAACAAGTCATTTTCAGCAACGAAGAGGGCATTTACGCCCGTTCCTTTCACCCATCACCCTTCATCCGAAAATCGCACGAGCGCTAGTGAACCTTTCAATGGTGAAAAAACACGACACATTGCTTGACCCGTTCTGCGGCACCGGAGGGATCCTTCTTGAAGCGGGGCTGCTCGGGGTGCAGATCGTTGGTAGCGACATCGAACAAAAAATGATCGAAGGATGCAGAAAAAACCTCGAATTTTATGACCTAGCGAACTTTACGTTACATTGCGCAGACATCGGCGAAATCCCAAAGTATGTTGATTCGGTCGATGCGATTGTAACCGATTTTCCGTATGCCCGCGCAACAACGACAAAAGGGGAACAACTCACTGAGCTCTACGCACGCGCTTTTTACGCAATTTCACAAATCCTTAAAAAAAACGGACGAGCTGTTGTTGGACTCTCCAGCAAAGAAATACTCACCGTGGGAAAGAAGTATCTCTCAATTGTGGACACATATCCGGTGAAATCCCATCGAAGCCTCACACGATATTTTGTTGTGTATAAAAAATCATAAAATCGATCGTACCCTACTAAAATATTCTATATGGTTTTTTTCTTCACCACTTTTTTGAGTGTTAACCAAAACGCTTTTACGCCCTTCGGGAGTACCCGTCCTGTATATGACGCAATTACGAATCATCTTCCTGGGAACCGGCGGAAGCTGGCCAACCGTGAAACGAAATGTTTCATCCCTTGCCCTAAAGCGAGGCAGCGAAATCCTATTGTTCGACTGCGGCGAAGGCACCCAGCGGCAATTCCAGCTCTCAAACCTCAGTTACATGCAGATTTCAAAAATCTTCATTACCCATTTTCATGGAGATCATTTTCTCGGACTGCCTGGATTGATTCAGACCATGCAGCTTAACGACCGAGACCGGCCCCTTCACCTTTACGGACCACGCGGGATGGAGGAACTCACCAGCCAGCTCCTCACCTTAGGGTATTTCCGGCCATCCTACAAGATCATTTCCCATGATATCCATGATGGCGAGATGCTTGAATTTGAAGACTACGACATATCAGTGCTGAAAGTGAACCATAACGTCCCTGCGTACTCGTATTGCCTCTCTGAGCATCAACGCCCAGGGAAGTTTAACAAACCCAAGGCGTTAAAAATCGGGATCCCTGAGGGACCCTTGTTCAGCAAATTACAACGAGGACAAACCATCAACCTCTCTGATGGAACGAAAATCACGCCAGATATGATACTGGGACCTTCAAGGAAAGGCAGGAAGATAGTGATTTCCGGTGACACCAAACCGTGTGACCAGATGATTGCGTTTTCCAAGGATGCGGACATCCTGATTCATGAGGCGACCTTTGACACACGACTTGAGGATATCGCCAAGCAATACGGACATACGACCGCCTTACAAGCAGCAGCTATTGCAAAAAAAGCAGGGGTGGAGAAACTGTTTTTAGTCCACATCAGCCCCCGCTACCTTGATTTTCACGTTTTAGAAGACGAAGCACGAAGCGTGTTTCCCCATTCCTACGTGCCGAAGGATTTTCAGGAATTTGAAGTAAAGTTAAAAAAATAAATCGGTGGTGATGATCGATTTATTCATTATGTGGCTTGGCAAAAAAGGTCGTCGCAATATTGTAGATGTCCATGTCGACGGTCCTGAGTTTTGTGACCGATTCATTGAGATCAACAGGGACGATCTTATATCCACGCAACGCGACCATCTTCCCGAAATGCCCGCTTTTGACTAGTTCAACCGCGGCGACACCATATCGAGTCGCTAGCACTCGGTCATACGCGGTTGGAGATCCGCCACGCTGCACATGCCCAAGGACCGTGAACCGCGTCTCAACATCTAATCGCTTCTCGATTTCTTTGGCAAGACGCTGTCCGATACCACCAAGACGGACATGACCAAACTCATCTTTTTCTTCAGATAAGGTCTCAAAGTGATCCTTGTCACTTGGTTTTGCTCCTTCAGATGCCACCACGATGCTGAACTTTTTTCCACTGTCATGGCGTGCTTTCAGATTTTTACAGACCGCCTCGATGTCGAACGGGATTTCAGGGATCAGTATCTCATCTGCTCCACCAGCGATCCCTGAGACGGTCGCAATCCATCCGGCATGGCGGCCCATCACCTCAAGAACCATGATCCGATGATGAGATTCTGCAGTCGTATGAAGCCGGTCAATAGCCTCAGTCACGATAGACACCGCGGTGTCAAAACCAAATGTGTAATCCGTCCCTGAAATATCGTTATCGATGGTCTTGGGGACACCAACCACAGGGACCCCCATCTTATGTAATTTTAAGGCAACTCCCAGCGTATCTTCCCCGCCGATGGCAATCAGTGCATCAAGCTTTAGTTTCTTCATGTTTGCTAACAGTTTATCGACGTTTTTTTCCTCTTTAAACGGGTTGGTCCGAGACGTGCCAAGGATTGTTCCGCCTTTTGGTAAAATCCCTGAGACATGCTGATCGGTCAGAGGCATGGTATTTCCTTCGATTATGCCTTTCCATCCATCCAGAATGCCGATAACCTCCCAGTTATTTTTCGAGGATTTTCTTACCACTGCGCGAATGACCGCATTAAGGCCTGGACAATCACCGCCACCGGTGAGGATACCGATTTTTTTCATAGACTCCCCAACAGTTATATTTTTTCGAAAATCTTTATCTTTCAACTCTTTAATAATGTATGGTTTTTCTCAGATAAGTTACGATTTTTTTCTGAGAAATGAAAACTAAATATAAGATGACATGATTTCAGGTGAACAGCCAAAGGAAGATGCCATGGAGCCTAAAAAAATCGATATCTCCGGGAATTTCTCTTTCCAAACTATAGATGAACTTTTGACTACATTTCAGACATCTCCTCATGGTCTTTCAGAAACGCAGGCTGAGGAACGCTTGCGCATCTACGGTACAAACGAATTTGCTAAGAAAAAAAAGAAAACCATTCTTCGAAAGATCATTGAAGCACTCATAGAGCCTATGGCTCTCATTCTGATCATCGCGTCCATGCTTTCATTCTTCATCATCAAAGACCCTCTTGAGGCACTAGCGATTGTGGGCGTTGTCATCATCAACACCATCATCAGTCTGATCCAGGAAGGTAAAGCAGAAAAAGCAGCTGAAGAACTCAAAAAGATTCTTTCTCCACAATGCAAAGTCATGCGCAATGGAAACGTCGATGTCATCGCCTCGAAATTTTTAGTTCCTGGAGACATCGTCGTCTTTGAATCAGGTGATATCATCCCTGCTGATGCACGATTAATTGAAGCAACAAACATGTTGGTCGATGAAGCACATCTCACCGGGGAAAGTGAACCTATCCACAAAAACACGCATCAAATCCATGAAGCCGATCTTGAACTGTATGAGATGAAAAACATCGTTTTTGCCGGCAGTAAAATACTCAACGGATTGGGGAAAGCACTGGTTGTTAAAACTGGAAATGTCACGGAGATTGGGAAAATCGCGGTCAATATCCAGGAAGCAAAGGAAGAACGCACTCCGCTGCAGAAAAAGATGGACCGCGAAGTAAAAGCGTTAGTAGCATTGGCTATTGTTTCTCTTGTTCTTGTTTTAGTGATGGGATACATCAGAAATCCAAATGATCTGGGGTTCTCAGTGCTTCTTGCCATCAGCATTATGGTTGCCGTGTTTCCTGAGGGGTTGCCTGCATCGATGACTATTGCGTTGTCGCTTGCCATGGAGCGACTTGCGAAAAACTCAGTGATCGTCAAACAACTGTCTTCAGTCGAAACCCTTGGAAACGTCGATTATATCTGTACGGATAAAACAGGTACTATCACCAAGCATGATATGACGGTAAAAGAGTTTTTCATTGGCACGAAATTTCATGTGATGTCCGATATATTTAAGATGAGTGCGGAAGGAAAATCACCTCTCTTACATGATATCTTTTTAACATCAGTGAAATGCTCTACCGCGCAGGTTGTCGAACAAGACGGCAACGTCGTCAAGGAGNTAGGAGATCCTACTGAGATTGCATTAATCAAAGCATCCATCTTAAATGGGTTCAGACCGAATCATTTTGATTCGTTCAAGATCGTCGACAGTATCCCGTTTTCCTCTGAGTTGATGTTTTCTGCGATTCTTACTCAGGATAGCTCAGGGTTGCAAGACATCTCTATCAAAGGTGCACCGGAAAAGATACTCGCCTTCTGCGACTCTTATTATCTTGATGGAAAAACCCAGCCGCTTGATGAGCATCATCGACACCATATCAGCAAAGAGCTGTCAAACAGATCCGAAAAAGGATTCCGGCTTATCGGCTTTGTAAAAAAATCAAACGTCGGTGCTGTACAGAAAATCAATGTAGACGATCTAAATGGTTTTACCTTCCTTGCGGTCGCAGCTATTTATGATCCTCCAAAGGACGAAGTCAAACAGATGATTCAGGAGACTAAAGATGCGAACATCAATGTGGTGATGATCACCGGTGATAGCATAAAGACCGGGTTTTCTATCGCAGAGAGCGTTGGGATCGCATCTGACTTCAATCAAGCCATCGAAGGAAAGGACCTGGAGCAGATGAGCGATGAAGAGTTCGGACGACATGTCGAGCATCTGCGGGTCTATTCTCGTGTCGCTCCTCTCGATAAACTAAAGATCGTTGAGAAATTACGACAAAAGGACCATATCGTTGCCATGACCGGGGACGGCGTCAATGATGCACCAGCACTAAAAAAAGCGGATGTCGGGATTGCGATGGGCCGTGCAGGGACACAGGTGTCTCAGGAAGCAGCAAATATTATCCTTACCGATGATAATTTTTCTGTCATCGTAAAAGCTGTTGAAGAAGGACGCCGCGTGTATCAGAACCTCAAAAAACTGATTCGATACCTCATCACGAACAACATCGGGAAGGTCGTTGGTGTTCTCATCACACCGCTCTTGGGTTATCCTGTTCCGCTGATGCCGCTTCAGCTGTTGTGGTCGAATGTCGTCATGGAGACGTTCCCTGGTGTCGGAGTGAGCACCGATTCTGCTGATAAAGACATCATGAAACGAAATCCATCGAGGCTGTCAGAGCCTATTATTTCAAGGAAACAGCGGGTGATGATGATCGTCGATGGGATTGTGTTTGGGCTTTCTATTGCAGCAGGTTATATCCTGACGTATCATTATTTACTAGGACAAGGCTCGACCATCGAGCAAGCAAAGCTTTTAGCAGGGACGGTGTCGTTTGCCATAACGCTGCTCTCTCCACAGATCTATGTCTTTATCCTGCGCGAAGGTAAGCTTTTGGAGAAATTCAAACGAAAGAACATTATGTTGAAATCTTTCTTTGTTTTTACGTTTCTGATGATCCTTGCGATCGTCTATCTGCCTGGGTTAAATACGCTATTTACCACCGCACCCGTTTTTGATCCGGTGATCTGGGCGATAATATTGGGGTTCTCCGTTCTTACGACTGCGTTGCGGGCACTGCTAGGAGAAAATTTATTCTTTGTACGACGAAGAGATTCGCAGAGCAGTATAAAATCATAAGGACCGTTGAATGAGAACCTCGTTTATTTCTTTAAAAATATATTCTCCGCTGTAACTCATGTTTTTGCTAATTGATGGCGACTCAATGGTCTACAATTTCATCCGTTCTCTTTTCATAGCGAATTTTTCTAATAATTTTTTATAAATACTTACANACGGTAATAGCTGTATAATACTGATTCNCATCATCGTCACAAGCGACTGCTTTTATCACTTTTTTACCTGAAACTTTCTCATTCCAATTCCATATATACGGTGCTGTGNTATCACTTGCTTGATAGATATCATCAATGTAAAAATCCATACGAGTCACTCGATTATTATACGTNACAGCCTCCACGTCGATATCACCAAAGATAATGGTTTTACTGAATGTTGATATAATTTTTTTATTCGCAATGTAGAAACCTTTGTTTGGTTTGATGATCCCTGTGCTATTATTCACTTCCTTGTAAATAACTTCGACATTATCATCAGAGAGAATATCATTGCCTGTCGCCCACCAAGGAATTGTCCATCCATTTTGGTCAATATCTATTCCTTGATTATAGTATGCTGCCCAGAGGAGTTCAGAGCAGTAAAATTCATGTGCTGTAGGGAACCGAAGACTCGAGTTTGCTATCTTTAAGCTAAACCATGGAAATTTAAAACAAACCTGATACGGTAACCCGATTTTACTTATCGCCCATGCTGCAGCTGCGAGTTTCTGTGATTCATTTGCAGTTTTCACTCTTAAAAAAACCATGTTTTTTGTCCAGTAATAAAAATAAGAATAATCATTCGCACGAACTCCCTGGGCTGCTGCTTCAACAAATGTATTATTTCCTATATAGATGGCACAATGGTCATTATAAGGTCCAAAGAACATCCATTTGTTAGATTCATCCTC
>JGI20214J51650_10000041_pt1 | contig 74221 bp, 58 predicted proteins | sample WetSurMetagenome_FD_51650 | JGI IMG/M metagenome (IMG submission 51650)
GTGGTTAACTTTTTCTCATATTTTACCACGGAGGGCACGGAGAGCACGGATTATTTTCCTTTAATGACTCCGTGCAAACCCGTGTAATCCGTGGTTAACTTCTTATCATTTTTTACCACGGAGGGCACGAAGAGCACGGATTATTTTTCTTTAATGACTCCGTGCAAACCCGTGTAATCCGTGGTTAACTTTTTCTCATATTTTACCACGGAGGGCACGGAGAGCACGGATTTTTTCCTTTAATGACTCCGTGTATATCCGTGTAATCCGTGGTTAAATTCTTATCATTTTTTACCACGGAGGGCACGGAGAGCACGGATTATTTTCCTTTAATGACTCCATGTATATCAATAATAAGGTAGAATCTTATTATTCACTCATTCCAGTTACTATTGCTTTAAACCTGAGAATGATCTCTCTAAAAATAATCAGTACTTCAGGCTAATGCAAACTACAGATTACCAGGATTAAAAGCTACGCTAGCTTCCCCGAAAGTGGCAACCATAGCGTTTCCCGCAAAGGACTGGTATGGTTTGCGCTCAAGCGATCCATCCAGAATACCATTAACGCAGGATATCTGATCGAGGATAAAGGTTGCCGGAATCGGATCTCCGTGTCCTGGCAATATCGTTGTAAATTCCTGCAATCTTGCAGCCTGCTTCTCGAGTGAAGCAAGGTACTTATGAAGAGGAAGGCAGTTGCCCAGGAAAAGCCATACCAGGCTGTTATTGTTATCACCTGAAAATAGCAGCTTATTGGAAATATCCAGTAAAACTATTTCCCCGGGGGTATGTCCGGGAGTCGAGATAACTTCAATTCTCCTTCCCCCGAGATCAAAAACTTTACCATCACTGACGGGAATAGTTATGGTGTTATATATTTCCCCTTTATACATCTCGCCAGGTGAAGGTTTATTATCGCCGGTCATAGTTGAAGAAGATCTTGCTCTTGTGGATGGGTCATTGTATTGCCTTGCAGCTGCGGAATCTGCCGGATGTATATAAACCTTTGCAAACTGGTAATCTGATCCGGCATGGTCAGGATGACCGTGTGTTATTACCACAATCAGGGGCTTTGAGCTAATCTTCCTGATGAATGAGACAATGTCAGCTGTTCCCAGTCCGTTATCTATCAGCATTGCAGAATCTCTGCCTTCAACGAGGTACATATTATCTGCACCATGGTCGCTTATTTGCCATACTTTCGGGCCAACTTCCTTTACAGTAAACCAGGTTCCTGAAGATTGCGCATGCAGAAAACTACAGAGCCCTACAGCCAGCAGAAGCGTAAGAATTCTTTTCATATCACTTTAATTTTAGTTCATTAAAGGTAACAGAACAGGCAAGCGCTTTGCTCTCCTTCTTCACCACCATTGTGCTGCCAAGGGTAAAAGTTCCAGTTGCACGTATATCGGCTGATGATGCACCGACATTCACAATATACCTCCCTGCTTCTGCTATCCATGATGATGACTGGGTATCGAATGATGCAAGTGCTGAAGCATCAATCATAAAAGAAATATTCTGGACCTCGCCTGGCTGAAGCAACGTGGTCTTGGCAAAACCCTTCAACTCCCGTTCAGGTTTATCAAGTTTACCGGCAGGCGCACCCAGGTATAGTTCAGCAACTTCTTTCCCGGCAACAGTGCCTGTGTTTTTAATATCGACCGAAACGGTAATACTCTTTCCAAACTTCGATGAGCTGAGCTTCAGGTTTGAATATCCGAATGTCGAATATGAAAGTCCGTAGCCGAATTCATAGGAAACAGGGATTTTGAAAGTGGTATAATAACGATAGCCTACATAAATTCCCTCTTCATATGAAACCTCAGATTGCTGCCTTCTCGGGCCAGGGTTCTGACTATCGGTAACCTGGGTCTGGGGAGTTACTTTGCCGGGGAAGTTCCCAGCAGAAGACACATCGGAATAGTTAACCGGGAAGGTCGATGCCAGTTTTCCTGAAGGATTTACCTTGCCGCATAATATATCGGCAATGGAGTTGCCAGTTTCCTGTCCTGCCTGCCAGGCCAGGAGAATGGCATCAGGAATCTCCTTCCATGAAGCAGTTTCAATTACTCCTCCTATATTAAGCACTACAACGACTTTTTTGTTTTTTGCATGAAAGGCATCGCTAACCTGCCTGATGAGTTCCCTTTCTGATGCAGTTAGCTGGAAGTCGCCTTCCTCGGGTTTCCTGTCAGAGCCTTCACCTGAATTTCTTCCTATAGTAATAAGAGCGGCATCAGCAACATTCGCCATACTGGCTGCAATATCACTATTAACTGCAAATTCTGCAATAGACGCTGAGGCTCCCATAAAACCACGTCCTCTTGGTTTACCTTCTTTGACCGATTTAAGGTAAGAATTATAAAGTGACTGGAGATTTTCATTCACGGTAAGACCGGCATTATTAAGACCTTCCACCAACGCAATACTATAGGCCTCATTTACATCACCGCTTCCTGTTCCGCCAGTGATTATCTCATATGATGTATTACCAAAGGCTGCAATTTTCTTTGTTGCTTCAGGAAGGGGAAGTGCGTTCCCGGAATTCTTAAGGAGTACCATTCCCTCATCAGCAGCCTGCCTGGTAACCAGGGCATGTGCCTTAAGATCAGGTTTGTTGCTGTAATTATATCCCCTGAATTTCGGAGACATGAGAACTATATTCAGAATCCTCTCAACATTTTTATCGAGAATCTTTACATCCAGTTTGCCTGAATTTACAGCATCCACGATTGTCTTTGATTGGGATGCATTTCCTGGCATGAGCAGGTCATTGCCAGCAATCATCTGGGCCACAGGATCTTTTCCACCTCCCCAGTCGGTCATTACAAATCCTCCATAATTCCAGTCGTTTCTCAGGATCTTCGTCAGGAGATCGTTGCTCTCTGATGCATAAACCCCGTTTATAAGATTATAGGACGACATAACTGTCCAAGGCTTTGATTCTTTAACTGCTATGCTGAATCCTTTCAGGTATATTTCACGCAGGGCTCTCTCACTTACAATTGTATTCAGACTCATCCTGTTAGTTTCAGCGTTGTTTGCTGCAAAATGCTTTATGGATGTCCCAACACCGTTTGATTGGATCCCGTTTACCATTGAGGCTGCAATTTTTCCAGTTATAAGTGGATCTTCAGAAAAATATTCAAAATTTCTTCCGCAAAGAGGATTACGGTGGATATTGAGGGCTGGACCAAGTATCACATCCACGCCATATTCCAGGACTTCATTTCCCATTGCTTTTCCGACACTGGTTGCCAGTTCGGAATCCCATGTTGAAGCAAGAAGGGTAGCAACCGGGAAGGCCGTGCAGTAATATGTGTTATTATCATTCTGCCTTGTCGGGCTGATCCGTAAGCCTGCCGGACCGTCAGCAAGAACTATCGGTGGGATTCCCAGCCTGGGGACAGCGTATGTAAAGCCTGCAGCGCCCTGGGTCAGGGGTACAGGAGAAACAGGAAGTTGATTGTTACTAGCGTTCTGACTGTTGGGGTTCCGGTATCTTGCGCCAACAACGAGGGCTGCCTTTTCCTCAAGTGTCATGGCAGAAATTACATTTTTTAAGGGAGCTTTACCAAGTTGTGGTGATGTTTGCGCAGAAATAGAAATAACTACTGCAGAAAGCAATATGATTGAAAAAAATTTATTTTTCATTGTAATGTAGTTAATAGTTTATTTAAAAAGCAACGGCGCGAATTCCGACAGGTAAAGTCTCCAGTTGGCCCAGGTATGTCCTCCTGTTGATTCGCGATATGAATACTTAAACCCATGTTTATCAAGATCCGCTTTAAGGTTTACAACTGACTGGTACAGGAAGTCATCCTTCCCTACTCCTATCCAGTAAACTTTATAGCCACTGTTCTTAAGAGCCTCAACCTTGGTATTTCTCTCCTCTGCAGCTTTGGTTGCATCCTGGTTCTGTCCTCCCATATTCATCAGTCCCATGCTGAAAACACCGATATAGCTGAACATACCCGGATTATCATTTGTGATAGTCTGGGTATGCATACCTCCCATTGACAATCCGGCAATTGCACGATTGTCTTTACCTGTAAGGGTACGATAGTTTTTCTCAATAAAAGGAACAAGATCTTTAACTAAATGAACTTCAAATTTCCCCGCAAGTCTTTGATAGGCAGCCATTCCATCGCCCTGAAGCACAACAGCAGGAACATCATTCTGTGCTCCCGCCTGGTTGGCATTCCCATTGGTCATCACTACTATCATAGGTTTTGCTTTGCCCTGGGCAATGAGGTTGTCGAGTATCTGGGCAGCACGACCCATATTTGTCCATGCATCCTCATCACCGCCGGCTCCATGAAGCAGGTAGAACACAGGGTATTTCTGTGTCCCGTTCTCATAGCCCGCCGGAGTATAAATATATACCCTCCGGTCGAAACCAAGAACCGGAGAATTGTACCAAACCTTTGAGACTGTACCGTGGGGAACACCATTCTTTTGAAAGTAGAGGTCGGATTCCGGTCCCGGGATAATAAAATAACTCTGGTAACGCGCACCATCACGTCGGACCTGGACATTATTCGGGTCGATAGAATTAACTCCATCGACGTTAAAAGTATATCCATATAACTCAGGTCTAAGTGGGCCTACTGTAAGAGAAAACATTCCAGAATCGTTTTTCACGAGTTCCTCTCCAGCTGCAGTTCCTGTCTGCCATTCCCCGGAGACAGTTATTCTCTGTGCATTTCTTGCAAATACACGGAAAGTCACCCTGTTATCAGAGAGAAGTTCCGGAGAAATGATCCTTGGAGCCCTGGACTGGTTCCTGGCGGCTGGTGCAGCTGGTGCCCTGGCAGGTTCCTGTCCATTTGATGAAATTGTCATTAGAAATAATGTAACAAATGTTACAAATGCAGTTTTAAAAATATTTTTCATATCTCAGAATTTAGGTTATAGTTTCACATTAATTGATTTGTTTCGATCAGAGTGGTAGCTTCTAAACATTTTACCGTCAACTTTAATTGTAACACTGATCTTTGCACCTTCATCTTTTACCTCAATATCGATACTCCTGCCTCCGAAAGCAACAATATTCTTCAGAGACATATTCTGCCATTCAGCGGGTAGTTGAGGAGTGATTGTAAATGAGTCGAATCCTGTAGGTCTGAAGCCGAATATTCCTTCGGTAACAGCCCTGCAGTAGAGTGCACTCTCCGCTGATAAATGACGCTGATTCCCTTCAGGCCATGCTTCAACTGCATATGGGACATGATCGCCCAGCAGTCTGCGGTGTGAATAGAAAGTGAAATATTTAAGTCCCTGGTCGACATCTCCGGCTGAAAATACACCCCGGAAACCGTAAAGTGTTGAACGGTCCCAGAATGTAGTGGTTCCGGCCTGGGTGAGCAAACCCTGCCCAGTCCAGAGCTGTGAGGAAAATAAAGCTTCTATAGTTCCTTTTGCCCTGTCGAAGATTCCAACAGTCAATGGAATGCAGATCCATGACCTGAGAACATCGTTCCCATCATAATACCTGTAAGTGTCAAATCCCTCGACATTCGCACCGAAATATTTATCGATACTGGCCCTGAGGTTCACAGCCATTGTTTTATATTTTTTTATAAGTGAAACAGGTTTATCAAGCTCATCCGCAAGGTATGAAGCAGAAATAAGTGCGTCATAGAAAAGCGCTGAAGTACATAGGTTTGCCTTACCTGCGGGGAAACGTCCTTCCAGTTCATCGCTGTCGGAAGCGATTACGCCTTCAGGGGTCATTTGCCTCCTGCAATATTCAATACACCATTCAATCAGGGGCCAGATCTCCTCAGCTGCCTTCTTCTCTCCCAGTGCAAGTGCAAAACGGGCAGCCCCATATGCGATCATTGCCTGATCACCCCTGTCACCAGCTCCATTCCAGAAATCGGTTCCCTCGGCAATGATTGAACTGGGGATAGGTTTGTAATCCGGATTCATATATTTTGAAAACCATTGCCATGCAGTTTTTCCTGCATCAATGGCAGTCTGATAACCGGTATATGCAAAAAAAGGATTTGCATATTCTGCCTGATCATTTGCCCAGATCGCAGCATAATATGCTCCTCCGCCCGGACTGTGAACCAGCCCGCCTTTAGTTTCAAAAATGCTTTCCATTGCCCTGATCTTTGCAAAGTCGAACATTCGCGATAAGACGGTATCGGGGCAGGAAAACTGAAGCTTTCCGAACGCCTGGTTTACAAAATCAGTCCGGAGTGAGATCTCTGTATCAATATCAGGTGTTAAAACCTGCTCTGTGATTCTTCGTCCCGAATAGACTGTTGAAAATGTTACCTGTCCGCCCGGATTAACAACATATATACCTGATCCAGTTATCCTTGCAGAAAGTTCATATATGCCGTATAAACTTTTTTCAGGATGAGTTCTGGAAGTCTTCTCAAAACTTTCGACATCAATGGAGACATCCCTGCTGCCTTTATTGACTATTGTATATTTCTCAACCAGCAAGGGTTTGTCGGTAGAGGAAGTCAGCACCCTTGTTAAAAAGATATTATTGCCGGCAACACTTTCAATTTTCAGGATGCCTCTAAGGGAAAATCCTGTAACTATCTCATTAATAAGCCTGTTGTTTATTTTAATTATAGGTGAGGATTCCTGACCGAATGAATATATGAGGCTCGCATGAGTGTCGTTTGGAATTGTCCTGAGCATTGGAAACACCAGCTGGCGGTTTAAGATAAGCTTTCCATTATCATCGACTCCGTAAGTAATTATTGCCGAGATGAACCTACCGCTCATTTCAATATTATCAGAATGAGCCTCACCTTTTATTACGGACCAGGTTATTGATCCGTCAGGCTGAAGTGCCCATCGGTCCTTTGCCAGTGATGCACAAAATGATGGAATTATGAAAAATGCAAAAAGATATATTCTTAACATGGGATTTATTTAATAAGGAGATTTAAAGCTAATAAAAAAAATATATAAACTGGATTATCTGGGGGAGATCGGTTTTTATAGTCGTGCAGGTCTTGGTGTCTTTCGGTCTTCGGTCTTCGGTCTCCGGTCTTCGGTCTTCGGTCTCCGGTCTTCGGTCTTCGGTCTCCGGTCTTCGGTCTTCGGTCTCCGGTCTTCGGTCTTCGGTCTCCGGTCTTCGGTCTTTCTCCTTTCTCCTTTCTCCTTTTACCTTTTTACTTTTACCTTTTACCTTTCTCCCACACCGGTCCAGTTGATTTCTGGTTTTCATTTGGTACAATTATTGATTATCTTCGCAGTCTGGTTTTCATACTACCGGGGCTGACTGGTTTTGACAGCATGAGGGGTGGTATGTAAGCATGCAGTGTGTGGTGGCGCGTCACTTGAACAGTGTCACAAAACAATAAAAGGCGAATCTAATTACGCTCTCGCTGCTTAAGCGAATAAAGTAACTTAAGCTTCATCCTGGTACTAGGTGCCGGGACGAGACGCTTCCCGGGCGGTCAGGCCCTGATCCAACCCGACACGGAGGCGCACGCAATCCGGGGCTAGTCTGAGGGGAGTCCCGACCCAAAGGCGAAAACAAAGGGACTAAGGGCAGGTTAGGTTGTTCTGCAGCTGGCCGGTCACGAAAATCAAGCAGGACTAAGCATGTAGAAAGCATATGGTCTCCATGTTTGGACGCGGGTTCGACTCCCGCCAGCTCCACCTTCGCCCGCCGAAGCTTCATGCAAAGGCGGGTTTTTAATTTATTGTGAATCTAAATTTATTATTATCTTAGTTTTCCAAATATGTTTCGCTTCGATGGGCTTCGGCGGACAAAGTCCACTGATTTGTACTTAAAATATTGCTTATGTGGTCTGTTTACATCCTCAAATGTGTTGATGGAACATCGTACGTTGGTTGTACAACTGATGTATTTCGCCGTATAGAAGATCATAATAGTCACAAAGTCTTTTATACTAAAGATAAGACCCCTGTTAATCTGGTAACATTTATTTCATTTTCAAATAAATATAAAGCCTTTGAATTTGAAAAGTATCTTAAGTCAGGGTCAGGAAGAGCATTTCTTCATAAAAGGTTATTCTATTAAGTTTTCTATTTTCATCACTGAAGCCCGGGGACGGTGAGCGTAGCGAACACCCCCGCTTAAAAAATACAGAAAGTAAGGAATCTCACCATTTGTCCCGCACTCACACTCAAACTTATTGATATCCAGCAATTATCGAATTCAACAAAGCATATTGGTTGTTTTCTATTTTCATTACTGAAGCCCAGTTATCACCGGAGGTAACCCCGCCAGCTCCACTTCCGCCCGCCTTAGCTTTAGCCAGGGAGGTTTTTGTGATCAAGAGGTCTGTCAAAATACTTATTCAAAATCAGGAATCATCTTTGCAAAATCACGAATTGGCTTTAATGATATCTCCGTTCCGGTTTCACCCCTTGTAACATAGTCGAAGGGATTATCAAGGTCCTTTATCAGGAGAAACATATACGATATCAGGAAAGTTATCAGGAGAGTAAGAAAAAGAGAAGCATAATATGGCTCAATTCTTATTATCAGAAGACCCGATACAGTCAGGAATCCCATAGCTTCGACTATAGCATATGCTGAACCTACAAACTCAGTATCTCTAATAGTATCTATCCTCATGATCATTTTGCGGATATTATTCTGCTCATTCTTCATTTTAATAATGTAATTGGCCTGTATCCCTTCTTTATCCAGAGCTACGAAATAATCATTCATAGAGCTGATCTTTTCAAGGAGAATTTTAATTTTTGCCTTTTTATAGAGCCAATCCTCTATAAAACCAATAAGATTCTTTTGAAAAATTATAAACTCTTTTGCTGCTGCAGAGTCTTTTCCATTCCTAATAGTAAGTGTATCATCATAAAGATTCCGTAAAGCTGCAGCAAGCTCACTTGGCAACTTTTCACTTTCCTTATAATCAGAAAGTACACCGGAAATTAGAAACCCTATCAGGAAAATGGTACCTGCCACCAGACTTGAGAACAGGGCATTTAATTCCATGACCTCAAATCCAAATTTATGCGAAACAAACTTTAAGGCGGTCACCAATATTATTATTGGCAATATTTTTAATGCTATTGACCATTTTTGTATCAATCTTCTTAATGATTTCATAAATTAAGTTTAATAACTTGATATTAAAACAACTCCTGATCTGCTTAGTCAGGCAAACTTTTATTTTAAAGTATTGCGACCATCACTACCACGATTACTTTTATAATAACTATCACGACAATTAATGCCTTTACTTTAGGATTATTCTGCCAGTTCTTTAATTGTTGAAACTTCATTTTACTTTAATATTATATTATTGATGTTCTGTAATGATCATCATTTACTTAATGATTGTTGATTTTATAAAAACATTGCCGGAGAAATTAACTCACTAAACTGTCATTCCCGGTCTCATTTAATTCTGATTGAAGGTGTTGATTATCATGTGGCTCGGCATGTATATACACCTCACTCCTCTGGATTGCTTTGTTTAAATCTTTCTCAATTCTATCACATAATATATGAACATCTGACAGATTTGTGGCCGGGTTAAGGTGAATATTGAATTTGATAAATGTATCTGCTCCAGCAGTCCTGATCTTGAGACTATGATACTGCATCACATCTTCATAGGTTTTCAATATCTCTTCGACTTTTTTAATAGTATCCTGTGGTGCCCTGTCAAGGAGAACTTCTACTGCTCTTCTTCCCAGCTTATATGAGACGAACAATACAATTACAGCAACCATTAATGCTGCAACAGAATCTGCAAAGAATAGACCAAAATTGGCACAAACCAGACCCAGCAAAACAACAGATGAACTCCAGATATCAGTTGAAAAATGAAGTGCATCTGCCTCTAGAGCCTGGCTGTTATATTTCCTGGCAACTTTATAAAGTGCCCGTGAACGGGAGAAATCTATAATAATTGAACTGATTACAACCACGTAACTCCATACATTGACTTCTATATGGGTTTTACCTGTAACGAGTCTTCCTACAGCTTCGTAAATTATCCATACACAGGTTATTACCAGGAGGATAGTTTCAATAAAAGCCGAGAAATTTTCAATTTTACCATGCCCGTAATTATGCTCTTTATCTGGTGGTTTATCGGAAACCCGTACAGAAAAATATGTAATCACAGCTGCTATCAAATCGAGTCCCGAATGGAGTGCTTCGGATAAAATACCTAAGCTGCCGGTCAGTATACCAATGACCAATTTAAATCCAGTAATGAATATCGCGGCAAATACTGAAATTATTGCCACTTTGCTCTTTTCTTTTACCATGAGAAAAAAGTTAAGTAATTAAACCAGAAATGAAAAATGAGAATCGGTCAGGATGCTTTTGGCGGTTGCCAGACTTTTGAAAAATAAATGTCGCTTAAGAAAAAATCAAACTTCGGAACAAAATCATTGGATACTTCTGGTCTTTCCTGGCTTAAATTAGAATCCCTGAGAAGGACTTCATCTTCTATCGGATGATTATGTGAATGGTTCGGGTGCTTGGAAAAATCAGGGCAGTCACAACATACCTCAATACCCTCGCCAGATATTAAATACACTGAGATAACATCTGCAGAGAACAACAGTATAAGAGTTGTCAATAAAAAGTAAAGAGTATTTTTTATCTTTTCTTTCACATTGCAAATATAGAGATTTCAATATAAAATGAGTTATTCTTTTCCACGATGTATGTATTAATTAAGCTTCAAATTAATCGGTTAAGAAAATATCTGTTTGCACAACTCTGATTATAAAATTGTTATCTTGACTTGTAATTTGTAAACCGTCATGACTGCATGATAATAAGTAGTGTTTATACCCAATGTAATTATTAGTTAAAGAGGAGGTAAAAAGACTCAATTTAATACTGCAAAATTTTCGAAATCTATGCGTAATTTTATTTCTATGATAAACAGCAAACAATATATTCCCGGGCTCCTGATGATAATGTTCCTTGGTTCTGCAGTGCTTTCAGATGCCCAGACCGACAGAAAAGCAGCAGAGTTGAAGAGCCTCGGGAAAAACCTCTCCACAGCGAAGTCAAGAGTCGCCATGGCACAGAAACAGCTGAATGCCGCAGACTCGCTTATCAAAACTGGTTACCAGATGATAAAGGAAGGCAAAGCAGAATCAAAGTCTGTATTTGAGGAAAGTGACCGACTGGATAAAGAGTACTCAGCCAGGCATAAGTCTCTCGAAAAACTCACAGTATCAGATGATAAGGCAGAGGCCGCAAAAACCAGGACTGAACTCAAGACATTTGATAATCAATATAAATCAGAAAATCTTTCTTTGGAAAAAAAGCTGAAGAGTGCTGAAAGAAAGCAATCATCCGGTTCTTCGCTGGTAATAAGAGGCAAAACTGCAAAGTTAAATGCACGCGACGCCCTTAAAACTGCAAATGCTACGCTTAAATCAGCCCAGAAAAAGTTTGATGCCGCAAATAAAAAGTAATTGGCTTCCATATAACTTCAGGAGTCTTACATAAAGTCCAATTTCTTCTTCATAGGTAAAATACTGATGACGAGAAGAATATAGCATAAATATTTACCGACAGGTTGAAATTCCAACTATCAGTTAATATGTTAAAAATTATACTATTTCATTTTAGAACCGCAGCAATAGAAATTACCATTGAAGCCCGGTTTGAAGGAGAAAATCTGGTTATCGAAGGGTATGATATCGGTAAAACAGTTGAGGAAGCCTGGGGCGACTCAGATTATGAATATTCATTGACTATCCAACCACAGGAAGTCGAAAAGCTATATCCACTGCTGGATGTTGAGTTGTTTGATAAACAAGGATTACTTTATGCAATTGAAGCGAGGTTCAATACAAATACCTGCTACAGTGAATTCCGCAGTTTCCTTGATAAAAACAACATCAAAGCTGTAGGATTTTCCTGGACTTAATCAGATTCCTGATCTTAAAATGAATATAACGGCAAATCCGAAAAATGATTCGTAAATAGTGTAGCAATTCCCCTGTTCTCTATTAATAAATATCTTCGATTCGCAAGTCTTTCACTATTAGTTAATAACATAATGGAAATTTGTCATATTTTTATAGATAATTAATTGATTAACCTGAAAACCGATAAGAAAATGAATTACAGGAACAGAAGTGAAAGATCTCTAAGCAATGAATTGGTTCTGGCGGCAGTAAAAAGAAGATTCGCAGCGTTACTAATTGATTGTGTGATTATTATCCTGCTTTATATATGCGTGCTGGTATTATTCAGCAGCATATTTCATATTAGTGACTGGAATGTAAATGTTAAAAGTATTTCCGAAGTTGACATTGAAACTGACAGGAATACCAATTCTATGATTGTCCTGTTAAAAATTATTTTTGGTTTTCTGCCTGTAATATATTTTACGTTTATACTCTATTTCTTTAAAGGACAAACCATTGGCAAATACTTATTAAGGTTAAAGGTTATTTCTCTGTATCATGAACGTCTTGGTTTGTGGCATTGCTTCGAACGGAGCCTTGGTTATTTTACATCTGCACTTGAAGGTGGTTTTGGATTTATCCAGGCAATCTGGAATCCAAACAGGATGGCACTTCATGATAAAATTGGTGAAACAATTGTAATTTATCTTCCACGAAAGAGATCTAAATAACCTGCTTTAATAATTACTTTCCAACTATACCCGGCCGGTATAACCAGTCAGCAGGTTTCTAGTGGTAACCAGGATATCATCCAGCTCGTTCAGCTATGACATCCGTTTCCTATTTTAATAGAGATTCCCTGATGATTCTGTCAGAAATTGGCAGCTTCTGCCTGACGCACTCCTTCAGGGCCAACTGTGCAACCATATTTGCTCCCTTTTCCGAAAGATGTGTATCATCTTTCCTTCCTTCAGGAAATTTTACATCAGGAGCAAGCCAGAGGTAGAATTCCTTTGAAGCTTCATCCCCGACAGAACTGATCCAGTCACCGGTCAGTTTTTGCAGGTCTATAAGAGGAACATTCATTGCCTTCGCAACCCTTCGTACGGCTTCAGGATAATCACCATGTGTATCCATAAGTAATCCATCTTCACCGAACTTACGTCGCACAATAGGTGTGAAAAGAACCGGACAGACACCCTTGCTGCGGGATTCATTCACAAATTTCTCAAGATTCTTTGTATAGGTTCCGAAAGGCTTTGTGTAACGAGTGGTATCATATTCTTTCTCATCGTTATGCCCGAACTGGATGAAAACATAATCTCCGGGTTTCAGGCTATCAAGGACCGTCTTCCACCTGTTCTCATCTATAAAACTTTTTGAGCTCCTGCCATTTACAGCATGATTACTGATTTTAATCCCGGTGTCAAAATAACTTTCAAGGACCTGGCACCAACCTGTTTCAGGGAATACATCAGGTTTCTTATCAGCCATCGTCGAATCACCGATCGTATAAATACTGAAGTTTTTCATTGTATTGCTGCAGGAGCTAATCAAAAGAATTAATATAAGCCACACTAATATATGCTGTATCCTTGTTTTCATTTTAATTTTACTTAGAAATGCATAGTGTAAATGTAAAAAGTAATAATTAAATCTTTTCCGAATCGATTAACAAATACAGGTATTATCCAAGTATCAGTGCTCTATTAAAATTCATGCCGGTTGCCTATAATAAATTTTAATTGAATTTATAAATTGTAATTAAAACTTAATAATTTTGTTTCGGGAAATTCCGAAATGAAACTCAGATGATAAAGAAGGAACATCCAATTTCAGATAATCAAAAGAAGATAGCACGATACGGCAAAGCATTATCCAACCCTACCCGTGTATTCATTCTTGAATATCTTGCTGAGAACCTTAATAAATGCTGTTATAGCGGAGATATGGCGGAAATTCTTCCCATTGCCCGTTCCACGCTCTCTGAGCATCTTAAAGAGCTGAAAGAGGCTGGTCTGATCCAGGGTGAAATAAATCCTCCCTATATAAAATACTGTATTAACCCGGAGAACTGGGAGGAAGCAAGAATGCTGCTGACCAAATTATTCAGGAAGTAAAAAAAATTTAATAATATGTTTCGGATAATCCCGAAATGAATAATAATTAATGATATGGAAATTAAGATTTTAGGCACTGGATGCGCAAAATGCAAATCGCTGGAGAAAATAACTCGCGAAGTTGTCGAGAAAAATGGTTTTCAGGCCAGCATAACCAAGGTGGAAGATATTATGGAAATAATGAAATACCACATCATGGCTACTCCTGCTCTGGTTGTGAACGAAAATGTTGAAATAAAGGGATATGTGCCATCAGCAACCGAGATTATTAAAGTATTATCCAAATATTAAATCTGGCAAATCATGAAAAACGTTAAATTATTGGCATCGGTACTGATTGTGTTTCTTGGCATAGTTTCCTGCAATAGTCAGACAAATAATCAAAAGGTTGCACAGACTATCAGTTCATCGAAAGTAAGTGTTTATTATTTCCACTTCACTCGAAGGTGTGCTACATGTATGGCTGTAGAAGAAAATGCACGTAAAGCAGTCGAAGCATTGTACCCAAATGAAGTTAAGGCGGGAGAATATTCCTTCACTTCACTGAACCTTGATGAAACCAGTACAAAAGAAATTGCAGATAAATTGGGTGTTGGCGGGCAGACAATGATGGTTGTGCGTGGTGATAGAAAACTTAACATAACAAGTGAAGTATGGATGGCTGCCCATGACCTTGATAAAATGAAGGTGGAAATAAAATCTGGTATCGACAAGGTGCTTTTCTAAAAAATATGGAATTTCTGAATAACATACTTGAAAACTCACACTATTCAGTCGTTACTGCATTGTTACTCGGACTTATGACAGCCATAAGTCCATGCCCTTTAGCCACAAATATCTCTGCCATTGGTTTCATCAGCCGTGATATAGAAAACAGAAAAAGAGTATTCGTAAACGGTTTGATATACACTTTGGGTCGGGCAATCAGTTACACTGGCTTAGCACTCATTATATATTTCGGGGCAAGCCAGATGAACATATCAAGGTTATTTCAGGGATGGGGTGAGAAACTGCTTGCTCCCTTGCTTATAATTATCGGATTAGTAATGCTGGATGTGTTTAAAATAAAGTTTCCAAGTTTCTCTGGGTTAACTGAGAAAATCGGAGCTGAAGGCAAAGGTAGTTATTGGAGTACCCTGCTTCTTGGGATTGTTTTTGCTCTGGCATTTTGTCCATATAGCGGTGTACTTTATTTCGCTATGCTCATCCCCATCACAGTGGCAAGTGCAAGTGGACTTTATCTTCCTATAGTATTTGCGATAGCCACAGGTCTACCAGTCATAATATTTGCCTGGCTACTTGCCTATTCTATTGGAAGTGTCGGCAAACTGTATGATCACTTAAAGGTATTTGAATTATGGTTCAGACGTGTTGTGGCTGTGCTTTTTATAGGTGTCGGCATTTATTATTTAATAAGATTGTTCGTGGTTAATTGAAATTAAGTGTGGTTGAAATGAATATGACGAGTAGAACATTAAACATAGACAAAAAAATACTTATCCCCCTGCTTTTACTGCCTGTGTGGTTTATAATTTATCATTTTCTCAAACCCGTAACTGACTGGTTTATTGATGATGTACTGATTATGACCGCTGGCTCCCACCTGACCGAGGCACTAAGATTCTTTATTTTTGAAGTTCCAAAGGTATTGTTGCTCTTAACATTGATTATATTCTTTGTTGGGATTGTCCGTTCATATTTTTCACCTGAAAAAACACGGAAAGCACTCGAAGGAAAGTCATTATTTACAGGTAATGTTCTGGCATCGCTGCTCGGCATAGTCACGCCATTCTGCTCCTGCTCTGCTATTCCACTATTTCTCGGTTTCGTAGAAGCAGGAATACCCATTGGTGTCACATTTTCTTTTCTCATCGCCTCACCGATGATAAACGAAGTTGCAATAGTTCTGCTTTTTAGTATGTTCGGGTGGAAGACTGCTGTAATATATGTGGTGTCAGGTTTAGTTATTGCAATAATTGCAGGATGGGTAATAGGTAAGCTGAACCTTCGCCATTGGGTACAGGATTGGGTTTACCAGTCTCAATTTGGCAGTTCCGATTCAGAAGGTGAAAAACTGAAATTTTCTGACCGCATCCAATATGGATACAATGCTGTCAAAGAAATAGTTGGTAAAGTTTGGGTATATGTTGTTCTTGGTATTGCAGTAGGTGCAGGTGCACATGGTTATGTACCAGCAGATTTCATGGCATCCTTAATGGGGAAATCGGCATGGTATAGTGTCCCACTATCAGTTGTTATTGGAGTACCACTATACTCAAACGCTGCTGGAATCATCCCGATAGTATCTGTATTGATTGAAAAAGGTGCATCACTCGGAACTGCACTGGCATTTATGATGGCTGTAATAGGGCTTTCCTTACCGGAAATGATTATTCTTAAAAAAGTCCTGAAACTCCCGTTTATCTTAACATTCGCCGGGATAATGGCTGTGGGCATTATGTTAGTTGGTTATTTGTTCAATTATATTTTTTAAACACATGAAGATCAAAAGAAAACATGAAATGAAGGTTACCCTTTCAATTATGGTATTTGTAATGACTTTCGTTGTAACCTTCGTTGGAGCAATAATAAATAATGGGATCCAGGCAGGATTTTTTATCAAATGGATTAAATCGTGGGGACTGGCTTTCGTTGTTGCACTCCCTGTGGTTTTTATAATCATGCCCCTTATTAAAAGAACAATATCATCGTATGTCTCTGATTAAAAGTAATCCATTTAAAAATTATCGAAAATGAAAACAGTTGGCTTTATTGGTGGTGGACGCATTACCCGAATCCTTCTCAGTGGATTTAAAAATGCCGGTGTTTCGTTTGGAAGAATATCTGTCTACGAAACCAATGAAACTGTACTGAATGCCCTGAGGTCAGATTTTCCTATTATCGAGGCTTCAGGTACCGACTCCTCCAAAGCTACATCTTCAGACTGGGTATTCATTGCTTTACACCCTCCAGTGCTGATGGAATTATTAACTTCTATTAAAAACTCGATCAAAAAAGATGCCCTCCTTGTATCTCTGGCACCAAAAATAACAACAGGAAAGATTAAATCTGTACTTCCTGAAGTACAAAACATTGCACGCATGAATCCAAATGCAGGCACCTTTGTAAATAAGGGGTATAATCCTGTCTTCTTTTCGCAGTCGACTGAAAAAAATGTCATAAAGGAGTTTCTGGTAGTATTCGAAAAACTTGGCAAAGTCCCGGTTGTACCTGAGGAGAATATTGAGGCATATGCAATGATAAGTGCAATGGGCCATACATATTTCTGGTATCAGTTGCAGCAACTCAAAGAATTGGGGATGTCATATGGTTTATCGGAGAAGGAAGCAAATGAGACAATTTCATCAATGCTGTGGGGCACAACGGAGACACTTTTCAATTCCGGATTAACTTACGAAAAAGTAATTGATCTTGTGCCTGTTAAACCGATGGCTGAACACGAAAACACAGTAAGAGAGTATTACAAGAATTGCCTGAACGGTTTATATCAGAAGATTAAGCCTGTTTAGTCTGTTTATTCAATACTTATATTATCCACTATGACTCTTTTCAGGTTTGGTTTCACTAGTTCTGGCTTTCTAAATCTTTCACCAAGAGAGGCTTACAAAGAGGCTACTGAAAATAATGCAATAATTATTGATGTAAGGGAACTTAACCTGACAGGTTATAAAAACTTCGATGTTACCCAAATCATTCATATTCCAAACAGCAAGCTGGCTGAAAATTATAATAGTCTGCCGCACGATATTCCCCTTGTTATAGCTGATTCTGTCGGATTGAGAAGTCACGAAGCCATGGTTTTCCTCAAGGGCAAAGGATTCAAGAACATAGCTAACCTGGCAGGCGGAATTGTGGACTGGGAACGGGATGGACTACCTCTGAAAAAGGATATTACTGAACAGTTGGATGGCTCGTGTGTTTGCCAGTTAAAGCCGAGGCATAAATGAATTTGCCAGGTTACGAATCATATTATCCTTTTAATTCATAGAACTATGAAAACGAGAGTCTTGATTTTATGTACAGGTAACAGTTGCCGCAGCCAGATGGCGCAAGGCTTTCTCCAGTCATTTGACAGTAGGATTGAAGTCTTTTCTGCTGGAACGAAACCTGCCGCTATAATCAATAAGAATGCTGTCGCTGTTATGAAAGAAGTCGGCATTGATATAGGAAATCGTAAGCCGGAATCAGTTGAAAAATTTATTGCTGAAGCCTGGGATTATGTTATTACCGTGTGTGACGATGCCAATGAAACATGTCCGGTATTTGCTGGCAAAGTGAAGCACCGGCTACATATAGGATTTGAAGACCCATCAAAAGTAATTGGTACTGATGAATTTATATGGAGTGAATTCCGAAGGGTCAGGAATGAAATAAGAAGTAAGTTCAATGAATTATATATCAAGAATATAAAGCCACAATTATGAATTCAGAAGATTTAAAAAGAATAGTTAAAGAAAAATATGGTGAGATAGCAAAAGGGTCAGAAGTGCAGAATCAATCCTCATGCTGCTGCCAGTCATCTGATTGTTGTTCTTCAGTTGATTATACAGTATTCAGCGAGAGCTATGAAAAACTGGATGGCTATAATCCGGATGCCGACCTGAACCTTGGCTGTGGTATCCCGACTCAATATGCTGGTATTAAAAAAGGCGACTCAGTGCTTGATCTCGGAAGCGGAGCAGGAAATGATTGCTTCGTTGCGCGGGCTCTCGTTGGTGAAACTGGAAAGGTCACAGGTATTGATTTTACTGATGAAATGGTTAAGAAGGCAGGTTCAAATCTCAAAAAACTAGGCTATACCAATGTTGCTTTCATTAAAGGAGACATTGAAGATATGCCGCTGCCAGGCGCCTCTTTCGATGTTGTCCTGTCAAACTGTGTTCTGAATCTTGTCCCGGATAAAAACAAAGCTTTTTCGGAAATCTTCAGAGTTTTGAAGGCAGAAGGACATTTCTGTGTCTCCGACGTGATCATCAAAGGGTTCCTTCCTGAAAAATTACGTAAAGATGCTGAGATGTATGTAGGATGTGTTTCAGGTGCAATTGAACTGGATGAATACATTGAAATTATAAAGCAGAATGGCTTCAGGGAAGCTACTATTCACAAGCAAAAAGAGATATCACTGCCAGATGATCTTCTTTCGAAATACCTGACATGTGATGAGCGAGAGCTATTCAGGAACGGACAGGTGGGCATCTTCAGCATCACTGTATCCGGTTATAAACATTAAACAATTCTGGCTATGCCATCAACAAAACAATTAAAGTTCCTTGACCGCTACCTGACCCTGTGGATATTCCTCGCAATGTTTATTGGTGTAATTGCAGGATGGTTAAGTCCGGGTATTGCAAAATTCTGGGACAGCCTCTCATCTGGTACCACAAACATTCCCATTGCGATAGGGTTAATAGTAATGATGTATCCGCCCCTTGCCAGGGTGAAATATGAAGAATTAGGCGATGTCTTTCGAAATACAAAGGTTCTTGGATTGTCACTGGTGCAAAACTGGATAATCGGTCCTGTTCTGATGTTTATTCTGGCGATTATCTTCCTGCGTTTCAATATCGACTACATGTATGGCCTTATTCTTATTGGTCTTGCACGATGTATTGCAATGGTTATCGTGTGGAATGAACTGGCAAAAGGCGACACTGAATATGCTGCAGGACTGGTTGCGTTTAACTCGATTTTTCAAGTCTTGTTCTTTTCGGTATATGCCTACCTGTTCATTGCAGTATTGCCAGCATGGTTCGGGTTACCAACAAATGAAACAGTCGCACAAATAACCATTGGTCAGATAGCAAAAAGTGTATTCATTTACCTGGGAATTCCTTTTATTGCAGGCTTCCTTACGAGGTTTGTTCTGATTCGTGTAAAGGACAAAGACTGGTATAATACCAGGTTCATTCCCAAAATCAGTCCATTGACACTTATTGCTCTTCTGTTTACAATAATTGTAATGTTTTCACTTAAAGGTGAATACATAATTAAAATCCCTCTGGATGTGGTTCGCATTGCTATACCCCTGACAATCTACTTCCTGGTAATGTTTGTAGTCTCATTCTTTATGAGCAGAAGGATCGGGGCTACCTATGAACAATCCACAACACTTTCTTTCACAGCAGCCAGTAATAATTTTGAACTGGCTATAGCGGTAGCAATTGCTGTATTCGGAATAAATTCGGGGGAAGCATTTGCCGCAGTAATTGGTCCGCTTGTCGAAGTTCCTGTGATGATAGGGCTGGTGAATGTGGCATTCTACTTTAAAAAATCTTTCAGTCAAAACACCGGAAAGGATTAAGAGATTCATACACTTAATTAAAGGATTCCCTCTTCTGACCTGATACCTGTCAGCAGGTTATCCAATTGATGTTGCCTCATTCCACATCTTTCGTCCTTCAGGCAGGAACATGAACATATATCTTAAAATTATTAACCATTTACAAAGTCTCATTGTAATCTTATTATATTTATGCTCGATATTGTTTAATTTATAAATTATGGAAAGACATTCCTTTGATAAGAGTAAGATAAAAGTAGTTTTGCTCGAAGGAATTCATGAAAACGCGTATAATCTTTTCATCGAAAATGGCTATACCGACATAGAGTGTTATAAAGAAGCATTGTATGGTGAAAAACTTGAGGAGAAACTTCTTCAGGCTCATATCATTGGTATCAGGAGCAGGACTGAAATAAGGAAAAGCCTTCTGGAAAAGTCCCCGAAACTGATTGCAGTCGGGTGTTTCAGCATAGGAACAAACCAGGTAGACCTGCAGGATGCAAAGATGCTGGGGATACCGGTCTTCAATGCTCCATTTTCAAATACAAGATCTGTTGCCGAGCTGGTAATTGCGGAATGCATAATGCTTATGAGAGGTATCCCCGAAAAGAATATACTCGCCCGTAATAAAATATGGATGAAATCGTCAGGCAATGCCGTCGAGGTAAGAGGGAAGACTATTGGGATAATCGGCTACGGGCATATTGGATCGCAGGTTTCTATACTTGCTGAGAGCCTGGGAATGAATATTATATATTTTGATATCGAGAAAAAGCTGACTCTGGGCAATGCCAGATCGTCTCCCAGTCTTGAATATCTCCTCCGATGCTCTGACACCGTAACGATACACGTTCCCTCTACAATTCTTACAAGGAATATGATCTCTTACGACCAGGTGGCAATGATGAAGAGGGGAGCCTGCCTTATAAATGCTTCAAGAGGTGATGTTGTCGACTACAAATCGGTAGCCGAAGGATTAAAATCAAAACAACTTGCAGGAGTAGCCGCAGACGTTTTTCCCACTGAACCTGCCTCGGAAAAAGAACCTTTTGTGAGTGAACTGCAGGAATTCGATAATGTTATTCTGACACCTCATATAGGTGGCAATACTGTTGAAGCACAGGCTAATATAGGTCTTGAAGTTGCAGAAAAGCTTGTAAAATACAGCGATACAGGATCTACTATAGGCGCTGTAAATTTCGTCGAAATCTCACTCGAGCCAAACAGCTCAAAACAGAGGTTCCTCCATATTCATGCAAATGTTCCAGGAGTACTTGGAGAAATAAATAACTTCTTCAGTTCCAGAGATATAAATATATCAGCTGAGTACCTGCAGACCGATCCGGATATCGGATATGTGATCATTGAAACCGAGAGTGAACTTGATCCATCAGTAGTCAGGGATCTCAGGAACATTCCACATACCATCAGGGTAAGAACTTTGTTTTAAAACGGATTAAAAACCAGGGTATTCCCCCTGGTCCTTACAATGATAATTGCAGTTACTATTGACTTATGTCTATATATTCAGTAACTTGCTGATCAGGGAATTAATTTAATCCTTAAATCGAAAATGAGCATATCAAGGTATTTTCTGTTTAAAGTTATATTGGTTATTCCGCTGGTAATTGTTTCCTGCAATAAGGATGAAAAACTGGATGAGACACCTCCTGTATTGTCAGTAACTCCGGTTGATATCTCAACAGTAACCTCATTCATAGCTTTTGGTGCTGACCTCAGCGCTGAACAAAAAAACCCGGCTTTCGAATATTATGTGAATAACTCATCGGTTCTGGTAAGGTCTTCCTGTAGCGGTTATGTTGAGGATGTCCGGCTGAACGATAATTTTCCGGACTATGAAGTGTGGATCAGACCTGCCTCAAATTCTGCATGGAGACTGATTTACGATCACGTACTCGACCTGACCATCTCTAAAGGCGACAATATTGAAGCTGGTGATGATATGGGAATTGTCGGCATCAATAACCGGACTGAACTACAAATAAATAAAATTTCGAATAATACTGAACTGTCTTACTGTCCTTTCAATTTTGGCAACGCTGACTTCATTCAGCTACATAAAAACTACTCAGAGACCTGGTGCCTTATTGAAACTGTTGTTCCTTAAACTTTCCGCATCACGATCTTCGGAATTTAGTATTATCCAACTAAATCTTTAGTCGGTTAATGTGCTGGACTTCTGTGAATTACATCGAATGCCAACAAATGTCATTTTTAAATGTTATTTAAATGACTAAAGTTGAAATAAAAAGCACTGATGAACAACGCCATTTTCAATTTCGAAGAACCAAAAAATGAAACTGTACTTTCTTACTTACCGGGTAGCATAGAAAGAAAGCTGCTTGAGCAGGAACTTAAAGAGCTGAGCAGCAGAATAACAGATATTCCACTTATAATTGGTGGAAAGGAGATCAGGACAGGAAAAACCGGACAAATTACAATGCCTACCGATCACGGCCATGTCCTGGCCACTTATCATATGGCAACAGGAAAAGAGGTAGAGCTTGCAATTAAAGCAGCACTTGATGCAAAGTGCGAATGGATGGGACTGGCGTGGATGGAGAGAGCTGCTATTATGGCCAAAGCAGCTGAACTTATTTCAAAAAAATACAGATTCCTGCTGAATGCTGCAACGATGCTGGGTCAGGGCAAAAATGCTTTCCAGGCTGAGATTGATTCTGCATGCGAAGTAATTGATTATTTGCGATTTAACAACTATTTCGCGTCACTGGTTTACATGGAACAACCGAAATCTGAAAATGAGACAATAAACAGGCTTGAATATCGTCCATTGGAAGGATTCGTATATACCATCACCCCCTTCAACTTTACAGCTATAGCTTCGAACCTGAATACAAGCGTCACCCTGATGGGTAACACTACAGTCTGGAAACCTGCCACAACATCTCTTCTTTCAAACTACTACCTGATGAAGATATTCGAGGAAGCCGGACTTCCGGCAGGGGTAATTAATTTCATTCCGGGGTCAGGATCATTAATAAGCGGAATTGTCCTCAGGCATAAGGATCTTGCAGGAATACATTTTACAGGTTCAAATTCGACATTTAACACTATCTGGAAGCAGGTCACTGAAAATCTTCCTTCTTACAGGTCGTACCCAAAAATAGTTGGGGAGACCGGGGGAAAGGATTTCATCTTCGCTCATAGTTCTGCTGATCCCCTGGCGCTTGCTACTGCAATCATCCGTGGATCTTTTGAGTACCAGGGACAGAAATGTTCTGCTGCTTCGAGAGCATATATTCCGCGATCTATCTGGAACGAAACTTCAGGACATCTGTTAAAAATGTTATCCGAAATTAAAACCGGGGATGTAAGGGATCTTGGCAATTTTGTTAATGCTGTGATTGATGAACCGGCATTCGATAAGATAATGTCATATATAAAAATGGCTCATGAATCAAAAGATGCAAAGATCATCGCTGGTGGAAAAGGTGACAAGTCAAAAGGTTACTTTATTGATCCTACACTGATTGTAACAGAAGATCCGCACTTCATAACGATGGAAGAAGAGATATTCGGGCCTGTCATGACAATATATTTGTATGACGATGACAAGTATGATGAGACGCTTAAAATTTGTGATGAGACTTCACCCTACGGTCTCACAGGTTCGATATTCAGTAATGATAAATATGCAATGATTAAAGCATGCAGGGCATTGCGATTCGCAGCCGGCAACTTCTATATCAACGATAAGCCGACAGGTGCTATGGTTGGACAACAGCCGTTTGGAGGGGCAAGGGCATCAGGTACCAACGATAAGGCAGGGAGTCATCTTAATCTTACCAGGTGGGTAAGTCCAAGGACCATCAAGGAGACACTTCTGCCTGCAACTGACTTCAGGTATCCATACATGGGATAATTGAAGAACAAAATTTATCAGACCCGATTAAAACTGTCTCCTAGGTTATTCCTATAACTCCGTGCAAATACGTGTTATCCGTGGTTAATTTCCTATTTTTTTTACCACGGAGGGCACAGAGGACACGGAATATTATTCTTTAATAACTCCGTGCAAATCCGTGTTATCCTTGGTTAATTTCTTCTTATTTTACCACGGAAAACACAGAGGCCACGGATTAGCCTCCATTAATGACTCCGTGCAATTCCGTAGTTAATATTTTTCGAGTACATAAGTTTTCGTAATTTTATAGTTGTCTCGCTAAAATGTAAACCATGGAATTACTGTATAAGGAACTTACAGGTAAAATCGTTGATTATGCTGTTGCTGTTCATAAGTATCTGGGGCCAGGACTGCTCGAGTCTGCATATGAGGAGTGCCTTTATTATGAATTAATAAGCAATAACATCGCAACATTAAAACAGTATCCAATGCCTCTTATTTATAAGGAACGTAAGTTGGATATCGGATACAGGATTGACCTCCTTGTTGAGGACAAAGTCATAATTGAAGTTAAAGCAGTAGATGTCCTAAATCCGGTTCATACTGCTCAGGTTATGACTTACCTGAAATTGTCCGGATGCAGAATCGGGCTCTTAATCAATTTTAATGTACAATTTCTAAAAGATGGGATAAGAAGAATCATAATTTAAACCTGGAGGACACGGATTATTATCCATTAATAATTCAGTACAAATCCGTGTAGTTCGTGGTTAATTTCTTCTTATTTTACCACGGAGAAAACAGAGGACACGGAATATTATTCATTAATAACTCCGTGTAAATCCGTGTAATCCGTGGTTAATTTCTTCTTTTATTTTACCACAGAGAACACAGAGGACACGGATTAGCCTCCATTATAGACTCCGTGCAAATCCGTGTAGTCCATGGTTAATTTCTTCTTATTTTACCACGGAGGACACAGAGGGCACGGATTAGTTACATTATAGACTCCGTGCAAATCCGAGTTATCCTTGGTTAATTTCTTCTTATTTTACCACGGAGGGCACAGAGGGCACGGAAAAATCACTTGTCTGTTATCTACTAGCCTAGCTACCAGAAAGTATCATAATCGTGAATAAATAAATATTGAAAATATTTTTCCTTATATTTCGTTGAATATATAACCTTTGGTTCAAGTTATCGCACAATAAAACTTTAGTATTATGAAAGCTTCGGGTATCAGATTGTTATCAGTTCTTGTCATATTTACTATTTTTTGGATGAAGTCGGCCGGCCAGACCGCTGTTCCCGACGCACTTAACGGAGGACCGCTCACCGAGCAGATGAAGTATCTTGAGGAAAAAACAAGGATTTATGAGAACTATCGTGCAATACGTGAGGACATGTTCCAGAAGATCAAAATCAACACTATAGATTCCATTAACTCAGCCAAAAGCAGAATTACTGAACTGGTTGCTATAACCAGGATCATGAACAGCAAGGTCGATTCTCTGAATAAAAGTCTTGGAGAGACTAAAGACGAGCTGGACAAAATGACCAGGACCAAGAACAGTATCAGTGTCCTGGGAATTGAGATCAACAAGGTCACTTACAATTCAATAATGTGGATCATTGTAGCATCGCTTGTTTTCCTTCTTCTTATTGGCTTCCTTGCCTTCAAGCGTAATCTTACATTAACCCGCAATACCAGGAAGGACTTTGACGAGCTCAAGACAGAATTCGAGAATTATCGTCAGAAATCACGTCTGGAGCGCGAGAAAATGAGTATGGATCACTTTAACGAGCTCAAAAAGTTAAAAGGAAAATAAGATCAGATCGTCTCCTGTCCTTTGAAAACCCTTGAACCGCTTATTGAAAATAATTGGCCGTCCCAAACTAGCCACCCTGGCCAGTTACCCCTGATGGTCGCTGAAGCACGGTTATCTGACCTGATATACATTACAACATCATAAGTACCAAGGTTAGTAAGTATGCTGAAGCTAAGTGTATATGTCAGCTTCTTACTGTCGCTTGAGATCTCCCACCTTCCAATTGAACCTTCTGCCGTAACTCCACCGACCCCATTATAGCCCAGTCCGCTGTTAGAACCTGTCTGAAGTACCCCATTTTCTTTATCCACCTTAATAAAATTCAACATTGAAACAACTGGTGTCAACACACCATCCTTGTTACGCAGATAATCTGCTTTGAGAACAAAGCTTCTTGAATTAAGCAAGGAATCAAGCATATGGAAATTAGCTTCCATCTGTGCCTTCCTGACCTCTTTCCGATCCTCACGGCTGAGCTTTTCATTCTGGGCATTTATATTCTGGAAAATCATAAATAGTCCTGTTGCCAGAAAGAGGCTTAACGGTTTTAAAATATTTGTTTTCATAACCTCTTATGTATTGGTCCTCTTTTGTGTTGCAAAATATGTACCATTCACACCTTTCACAGAATGATTATTATGATCTTTAACAGAACTTTAATAAATGGTTTTAAAGCTTGGTATAGATATTCAGACCTGAATTTATACAGGGGGAACCTGTTCCCTGTTTAAATATTTGAATGGATTGTAACTTAATAGTATTTCATTCAAATAAAATCACTTACGACCCCAGTTTTTATTTGGGCGGCTGCTCATTTCAAAAATAAGCTCACCGCCTTCCCTGATTTCACTGTTTTTGATGAAAGGGCTCAAAAGGGGTTTCCCGTTTAATATCACAGAATTAATATAAATATTCTTCCCGGAAAGATTATTTGCCCTGACAGTAAGTGTTTTACCTCCACCAAGTTGTAATGTCCCTCTAGATACAGATGGTGAGCCTATTGCATATTCGCCTGAGCCGGGACATACGGGGTAAAATCCAAGTGATGAAAAGATATACCAGGCCGACATCTGGCCACAGTCATCGTTCCCGCATAGTCCGTCAGGTTTGTTGAGGTACATAGTATTAACGATCTGATGTACGCGCTCCTGTGTTTTCCAGGGTTGACCTGCCCAGTTATACATATAGGCTACATGGTGACTTGGCTCATTCCCATGAACATAACAGCCTATAAGTCCTTCGCGCGTAATATCCTCTGTCTCTGCAAAGTATTTATCAGGCATATACATGGTGAAAAGTGAATCGAGGTGAGATACAAAACGCTTGCTCCCTCCCATTCTTTTTATCAGTTCAGGGATATCCTGGGGTACATAAAGTGAATAATTCCAGGCATTTCCCTCAATAAATCCTTCATTCGCAGTATGCATTGCGTCGAATAGTATTTTCCAGGTACCATCTCTTTTACGGGCCCTCACAAAACCAGTCCCGTCGTCAAAGATCGTCTTCCAGTTTTCCGATCGTTTTCTGAACAATTCTGCTGTTGTATTCTCACCAAGGGATTCTGCAAGCTTTGAAATTGTCCAGTCATCATAGGCATATTCCAGGGTCATTGATGAACCGTTGGCATTAGCTTCAAAAGGTACATAGTTAAGGTCGATATAATCTCCAAGGTTGCCATAGTTCCGATGGGTTGCGGTAGCCACACAGGCTTCAAGGGCACGCTTTCCGTCAAATCCATGAATACCATTTGCCCAGGCATCAGCAATTACCGGAACTGCATGATAACCAATCATGCACCAGTTCTCATTACCAAAATGACTCCAGACCGGTAGCATCTTATGAACACTCTGATCATAATGCGCCAGCATCGAGTTTATCATATCAGACGTTCTTTCCGGCTGGATAAGTGTAAACAGAGGGTGAAGTGCACGATAGGTATCCCAGAGTGAAAAAATTGTATAGTTCACAAATCCTTCTGCCTGGTGTATATTATGATCAAGGCCACGGTACTTTCCATCAACATCCATATATTGAACAGGATTGATAAATGTGTGATAGAGAGAAGTGTAAAATGTGGTTTTCTTTTCAGGGGAAGCCTCAATTATAATCCTGCCCAGTTCATTCTGCCACCTTTCCCTGGCCTGGGCTCTTATCTCTTCAAAATCAAAATGAGGAATTTCAGATTGCAGGTTTTTTATAGCACCTTCCGTACTGACTGCGGAAAGGGCAAACTTTACTTTTACCTTCTCTCCCCTGGTTGTTTCGAAGTCGAAATGAGCTTTTAATTTTCTCCCGGCCATCTCAGGGAAATTATGCTCCTGGTCAAATTTTCTCCAGAATCCCTTGTACACAAGCTGCTCTTCATTTTTACCACCATACTCTTTGAAAGGTTTTGAAAAGACCATGGCAAAATAAAGGTAATTAGTTCTTGCCCACCCGCTTGTTATCCTGTAACCAGTAACAAGCGTGTCATTTTCGACACGTATATATGACCACAATACTTTTCCATCATAATTGTAAATCCCATGGTTCATGTCGAGTATGATATGTGCATCAGCAGATGCCGGGAATGTATATTGATGAAAGCCTGTATGAGTTGAAGCTGTGAGTTCGGCGAGAATATTATCATCCTCGAGATTAACTTTATAATATCCTGGTTCAGCCTTTTCCGTATCATGGTTGAACCTGGAACGATAGCCACTTTCAGGTTTATCAGCAGTTCCGGGATCCAGCTGAATCTTTCCGACAGTTGGCATTATAAGGAAGTCGCCAAGGTCAGAATGACCTGTTCCACTGAAGTGAGTATGACTGAAACCTACAATTGTTTTATCATTATACTGATAGCCTGCACAGTACCTATAGACGGTCCCGGTATACTTTCCATCTGCAGCATATGGTATAGTATCCGTATCAGGACTCAGCTGCACCATTCCGAAAGGGACACATGCTCCCGGAAAAACATGCCCCATCTCTTTCGTCCCGATCAGTGGATTTACGAATTTTGTCAGGTCTTCAACGGCTTCCTGTGCTGTTAAAGGCAAAACGCCCAGGCATAAAAGCAGGAATAAAAAAGTTTTCTCGAGTCCTATATGTTTCATTTTCATATATTTAATATTGAAATAATCCAGATAAGCATTACCTTTTATTCTCTATATCTCCTTTTACAACAAGTTTTACAACACTTGCTATAGAGTCAGGAGGAATCGCAGGTAATTTTATTTCTACAAAATCCTCCTTTTGCACCGAGATCAGCTTAATCCTGTCCCTGAGTAACCTTACTGATTTAATCTTATTCATTGACAAACCCGGTACCCGGAGTATCCCATCTTCAGGCCAGTTAAATACTGAAAGGTATAAAATAGTTGTACTGCCTTGCTTTTTTGAGGTACACTCTCCCCAGGGCAACAATCCAATGGGGCTCGGACCTGTTCCATAAACAGATTCACTATTTACATTCATCCATTTTCCAATCTCTGTCAACCGTTTTTTTGATTCTTCGGGGATCGTACCATCGGGTTCAGGTCCTATATTCAGGAGGTAGTTTCCGCCTCTCGATGATATTCTGAGCAGGTTGCGGATAAGTGTTTCTGAAGATTTCCAGTTATTGTCAAAACTTTTATATCCCCATGAGTTATTCATTGTCATACAGGTCTCCCAGTTCTCACCTCCGGTTGAAATTTTATCAGGTATAGCCTGTTCGGGAGTCCTGGTATCCCCGGGAAAGTCAGGGTGAAGCCTGTCGTTGGTTATTATGCCTGGCTGGAGTTTTATAAGCTCCTGGAGCTTGACTGCCCCTTCCTTACTTTTCATCTGGGTAGCATAATCCCACCAGAGTATTGAGACTTCACCATAACTGGTAAGTAATTCCCGTACCTGTGGTATAGCTATACGTTCTATATAATCGTCGAATGATGCAGTTTCCTGCACCGGGTCCCAATGACCATCATGTTCAAGAGTATAAGCATCAATCGCCGATGAATCAGGATTTGGCCATCCTTCTTTCATAAGTCTTCTTGCAGCTGCACCTCCGGGATTTGTCCAGTCAACAGCCTGGGAATAATAGAATCCCAGCCTGATTCCGTATTTTCTGCATGCTTCGGCCATAGGTTTCAGAAGGTCTTTCCCGTATTCAGTTGCATCCACTACATCCCAGTCAGAGGCTTTGCTATCGAATAGGGCGAAGCCATCATGATGCTTGGCAGTAATAATGATGTATTTCATTCCTGCATCCCTGGCAAGTTTTACCCATTCTTCCGGATTATAATTCACGGGATTGAACTCTTTTGCTTTTTCCCGGTATTCAGCAACAGGTATTTTGCACCTGTTAAGGATCCAGGCAGCATCCCCCCTGGCCTGATGATATCCGTTATAGACTCCACCATAAAGAGAATAAACACCCCAGTGGATGAACATTCCAAAGCGTGCTTCTTTCCACCATTCCAGCTTATTATTCTCAGCAATACTTTCCTGTGAAAATATTGTTCCCAAATTTAAGGAAGCCAGTAAAATTGAAAGTAAGGCGGTCCGGATCATACTATGAGATTACCTCCAGCTGGTTGCTATTCAACATTAACTCTTTTAACCGGTTCGTGGTAATCAGCAATTTTTGAAAAGGTCGCGCAGCTAGCCATCTCCCTCTTCATGCAACCGATGAAAAGCCGTTCCAGTTCTTTCCTTGCATCCTGATACCCGGGTTTTTCAAGCATATTTTCTGTTTCAAGCGGATCTTTCTGATAATCATACAGTTCACGTGTCATGACAAATTTCTCATCGTATGGCATCCATGTATGAAATCCTTTATTAAGCCAGACTGTATAACGGTACCTGCTTGTGCGAATGGAGTATCCCATCCTGTCGCTGCCACGGGGATACTGGCTAAGTGCATATTCCCTGATATTAATGCCGGGATCCTTTATGGCTGGCAACAGTGTTCTTCCATCAAGATATGCAGGCTTCGGAATATTGACCAGGTCACAAAGAGTCGGAAAGATATCAGTGAATTCTGATAATGTGACAGGCTTAATACCCGATTTCTGTCCCGGGATGCTCATCATCAGCAATGTATGAGTAGCCTGTTCAAAATTGGTATGCTTATTCCACAGGCCATGATCGCCCAGATGCCAACCATGATCGCCCCACAACACTACAATTGTATTCTTCCTGATCCCAAGCCTGTCGAGTTCATTGAGCAGGGCAAGTATCTGTGCATCGGTATATGACATTGCGGCATAATAGCCATGGATGAGTTCTTTCTGCTTTTCAACAGGCAGATGTCTGAGTTCATCATCGGAGAAACTATCGAACTGCGGGATATCAGAATAATTTTTAAGTTCACCGGAGACATGGTATGCCACATCGGGGCTGTTAATGGCTTTTTTCTGAAAAGTTGCTATCGGTAATTTATTTCTGTCGTAAAGGTCCCAGTATTTTTTTGGAGCAACGAAAGGAAGATGTGGCTTCAGGAAACCCACAGCCAGAAAAAAAGGTTTATCCTTATGGCTCAGGCTGTCAAGAAGTGAGATAGCCATTTCGGTAATGGTTCCGTCGCGGTAGGTATTATCCGGAACATCCGCACATTCTGTCGCAGGTCCCCGGCCTTTATCGTTGGGAGTATAAGGAAGAGCGTACATCCTGTTTTTTGCATTCCTGTAAGCGATACTCCAGGAAGGTGCATCATGACCGGGGCCGGCACTTTCATTATGGAATATCTTTCCCATAGCGGCAGTTTCATAGCCATACGATCTGAAGTACTGGGGAAGGCTTACTGCATTCGGATTTACCTGCCTGAAGTCAGTGATCAGGTCCCACACTTTTGTTTTATCAGGATACATGCCTGTTAGAAGGCTTGCCCTTGTTGCAGCGCTAATAGCCTGCTGGCAATAACAATTCTGAAATATTATCCCTTCTTTAGCGAGCCTGTCCATGCCGGGTGTTCTGGCATAAGGATCGCCATAAGCTCCGGAGATCGGCTTTAGGTCGTCGACGACAATAAATAGAATATTTTTATGCTGTGCCTGTAGACTACCGGTCATAAGCAGAGCTGTCAGGCCTGAAACTGCATAAACAGAGATCAGGGGTTTCATGTCGGGAAAGTGTATCTAGAGTAACTCAGTCCAAAATATATGAACCGGCCAAATTGCTATATTCCAGTAACTGGGCTTCTTCCCAGGCTTTATCCTTCTTAAGTTCACGTGCCATAATTGAGGCTACCATTGGTGCAACAGCCATAGATGCCCTGGCATCGAGGTAAAGTAACCTCACCCTTCTTGCAAGAACGTCATCAACTGTTCTGGCCATTTCTTCTCTTACTGCCCAAACCACTTCTGCAACTGAGAAATCATAATCCGGGTGCAGCTTCTGCGCATATTCAGGCTCCTCTTTCTGCAATTTTATTATCTCAGCCTGATCACTCCCATAAACCGAGAACCAGTTGTTACCATTAGTAGTTTCGGAATAACCATGTATCTTGAGGTGACTGGTATGACACTTTGCAAATGGCAGACCCATAGTTTTAATTGCAAGATTCACAGTGTCTTCTGCCATCTTACGATATGTTGTCCATTTACCCCCGGTTATAGTAACCAGGCCGGTTTTGGAAACCATCAATTTGTGACTTCGTGAAATCTCTTTGGTCCTGGCACCATCGGAATTCTCTTTAGGAGCAGCCAGAGGGCGCAATCCTGCAAAAACACAAAGCACATCTTTTCTTGCAGGCTTTTTGGCAAGATAACGGCCAGCAGTCTCAAGTATAAAATCAATTTCTTCTTCGCGGGCCCTGGGTTCGAGGACAAACTCCTTAACAGGGATATCTGTTGTTCCCAGGATCACCCTGTTATGCCATGGTACGCCGAACATAACTCTTCCATCGCTGGTTTTGGGGACCATAATCGCGTCGCTGCCACCCAGGAAGGATTTATCAACCACAAGATGCACTCCCTGGCTGGGTCGTACGAGTGGTCTCTGCCCAGGATTGTCCATTCGTATTATGTCATCAACAAATATACCAGTGGCGTTTATTATGCATCTCCCGTTAAGTCCGAAAGTATCACCGCTTATGGTATCATTTGCAATAATCCCTGAAACTTTTCCGGCATCATTTTTAAGCAAGCCAGTCACCTTAACATGGTTCAGTGGAATGCCGCCCTGTTCGGTTATCGTTTGCATCAGGTTCACTGCGAGCCGGGAGTCATCAAACTGACCATCATGATATGATACTCCTCCTTTAAGATTTTTCTGTTCTATCTGGGGAATACGTTTTATTGTTTCTTTCCTGGACAGGGGATGTGAATTCCCGAATCTCTTGGTGCCAGATAAAAGGTCATAGAATGTCAGCCCTATAGTATAAAATGGCTTCTCCCACCACAGGTAACTGCCAATAACAAAACGCTGATTACTAACCAGGTGCGGGGCGTTTTCCCGAAGATAGCCTCTTTCGTGCAATGCTTCAATAACAAGCCCGATATCACCTTTCTGGAGATAGCGGACACCCCCGTGAACAAGTTTTGTGCTCCTGCAGGAAGTAGCCTTAGCAAAGTCGGACTGTTCAAGCAGAACAGTGCTAAAACCCCTGCTGGCAGCATCAATGGCAATTCCAAGTCCTGTTGCCCCACCGCCAATCACAATAAAGTCCCAGGTCTTTTCAGATCCTTTTAGTTGTTTTAAGAATTCCTCGCGGTCCAAATCTTCAGTTATTCTTATTTCCGAATTATTAAATTTCAGTTTATGGTATAATCCTGATTATTTTAGTGTGAGTCCATAACCATATGGATATAATGGAGCATAATCTGCATCACCTATGCTTATAGGCTCCTGGTCTATTGATAAAGGCCATGTCTGAGACAATTTTCCTTTAAAGTCATAATCTCCGAAGATTACATCAGTAATACCCTGTGCTTCGGTTCCGGGGAGCCAGCAGGCAACAACAGCAGGAGAATCTGTGACCAGCTTATCGAGGATCACGGGCCGACCGCTTATTATCAGGATCACAAAAGGGATCTTCAGTTTCTTAACGTTCTCAATAACTTTAAGATCTTCAGAAGTAAGCGATGGATTCTGGTTATCGCCTTTCATTTCAGCATAAGGAGTCTCACCAACGACGACAACAGCCATTTCTGCCTTTTCTTTAGCAGCACCGTCTTCAGTAAAAATAACATTCTCATCACCCCGTACATTCCTTATTGCATCCAGGACTGTAGTCCCTTTGGTTGTTGGGCCGGCGTTCCCCTGCCAGGTAATTGTCCATCCACCGCACTGGGAACCAACATCATTGGATCTTGGTCCTGCAACCAGCACTTTCCCTTCCTTCTTTGAAAGGGGTAATACATTCTTGTCATTCTTCAGAAGGACAAGAGATTCGCGCACTGCCTGTCGAGCAACCAGCCTGTGATAATCGGTGCCAAGACTGTCTTTAAGTGTCTCATTCGGATAAGGGTTCTCAAAGAGTCCCATCCTGAACTTAATACGGAGGATCCTCCTGACAGCATCGTCTATTCTATCTTCCGACACAGCACCCTCAACCACAAGCTCTTTCAGAAGCTTTATAAATTCAGGTGTTTTATAAGGTTCCATGAACAGATCGACACCCGCATTTACGCTCAGCTTAATGGCTTCCTTGAAATCAGGGGCGCACTGTTTCACTCCTTCCCAGTCGGAGACAACAAATCCGTCAAACTTAAGCTCATTCTTAAGAAGATCTGTAACAAGGAATTTATTGGCATGGCACTTTACACCATTCCAGCTGCTATATGAGACCATAACTGATCCGACACCTGCTTCAATAGCTTTAATATAGCCTGGCAGAAAAACCTTCCTTAGCTGTTCCTCGGTTATCTCTGCATTTCCCTGGTCCTTGCCTCCTGTTGTGGCACCATCGCCAATATAATGTTTTGCACAGGCAAGTACACGATATGGTGTTCCCAGCTTTTCACCCTGGTATCCTTTAACCGAAGCCTCAGCCATCATAACCTGAAGATCGGTAGTCTCACCAAAACCTTCATAAGTCCTTCCCCACCTGATATCCTGTGGGACCGCCACGCATGGGCTGAAAGTCCAGTCAAGGCCTGTAGCCCTGATCTCCATAGCTGTCAGTTCAGAAACCTTTTTCACAAGTTCAGGATTACGGGTGCAACCCAACCCGATATTATGAGGAAAGATCACAGCACCGATAACGTTGTTATTGCCATGCAAGGCATCAATACCATATATAACAGGTATCTGGAGGCGTGTAGCCATTGCACTTTCCTGCAATGTTCTGTACATCTTCATCCATCCCTCAGGAGCATTCGGGGTAGGTACGCTTCCTCCTCCGCTGAGAACTGATCCAAGATAGAGAGTATTTACCAGGGAGTCAATGTTCTTAAAAGCTCTTTCACCCTGCGTCATCTGTCCTACCTTTTCATCAAGTGTCATCCTTTTCAGAAGGTCCGCAACCCTGGATTCAACATCGGCATTCGGATTCTGGTATACTTTACCGCAAGAAACAAGAATAACCGTGGCAGCTAATGAAAGCAGGAATATTCTGGTCATCCTGTTTACCCTGTTTGATACTCTCTTCATTTTCACTATTATTTGATTGAAATTAAATGTCTTATTTCTTATTGGATTTTGCTGTCATCTTGTTGAAAAGAGATAGTTGTTCCTTCATAGCAGCTACCCTGTCTACAGGTTCTGTTCTGGCTTCGAGCAGAATCCATCCTGAGTAATTTATACCGTTGAAAAGGTCAAAAAGCTGCTGATACGGATAGTCTCCCACATTCAGTTCTCGTACATGAACTGTATCTCCAAAATATTTTTTTACAGAATTGAAATTGGCTTCAAGTCCCGGAGGCAGAAGATCCTGGTCATTACAATTCCAGCACATTACAACGTTCTTTTCAGTAATCTGGTCAAAGATGGCTTTCATATTAGGAATCTCCTGGGTTATATTTCCATGGCATTCCACCCTGACAAGCTGTCCGTAATCTTTTGCAAACTTTCCGCATTCATTAAGAGAAGCGGCGATCTGTGCAATTGTTTTTTCACGAGGGACTTCAGGTGGAAGGTAATTTGGTTTAACCTTTATCCCTGTAGCTCCAATGTCCTTGCAAAGTTTAATATACTCTTTGGTTCCATCGATATTCTCTTTAAGTTTGGCAGGATCAGGGCTATGGTATTCAAAATTTGCTCCATATCCGACACATGTCACTGCACTGTCAGCGAATCTTTTTTTAACTTCTGCACGTTGTGCTGCAGTAAGGTTTTTCTCAACTTTATGAGCATGATCTACCCTCAGTTCAATACCCAGCAGACCTGATTTTTCGCAATTTGCAATAAGTGTGGGAAGATCCCAGTCGCGGCCCCACTGGTATGTTACAAGGCCCATTTTCATCCCTTTCGGAGCTGCTGTAAGAAGCCCCGGAAAATCCTTCAGAAATGCCAGGGCCACACCTGCACCCAGGCTTTTCTCAATAAACTGACGACGTGATAGTTCGCTTTTCATATTTTTTGTTTTTGATTATTAACTAATATTTCCTAAAAATAATCCCCTTTATTGTTTATCCAAAGGGGTTAATGATTTTTTTTTGCCTTACCCAGCAGTGAAAGCTCAGAATAATGAATAAATAATTTAATACTTCTGGTTAAACTCCTGTGCCAGCGTGTTTATCTCCCCATCTTCAAGAAATGATCCAGAACTGATAATCACCCTGTATCTGAAAGTTGCAGATTCGCCGGGCTTAAGGGTGAAATTGAAAGATTCTTTCCCCTTGGTGAAATCGCTCCATCCCAATGGATTAGCAGCAAACAATCCATAGCCTCGTGCATGCCAGTAGGTAGGATAGCCGGGGTTTGCATGATGATCACAGATTATCACTGAGATTTTTTCCTTACCGATAGTGCCATAAAGGTCCATCCATTCTGCCCTTGTTCCCCAAACTGACTCACCAGTGACACCTTTACTGCTTCTGTAATTACCGGTAGCTCCAATTGCAGCTTTTACTTTCTGCCCGGAAGGTTTACCGGATGAATCAAGCAGGATAACATCTTCATTAACCGGAAGTTCCAATTGACGTGCCACCCTGATTCCAAACATTCCTTCTTTAGTGTCGCTGAAGGTTACAATGGTATCAGCAGCTTTGAGAATAGTGATCCTGTCGATAATCCTGATCGATCCCCTGGCAATAAAGTAATACTCTGATTTCTCTGAAAGTAATTCCTTTCCTTTCGGATTCAACCAGCTTTCATTGGTCTTGAGCATTACCTCATTGTTCCCAAGTCCCATGCTCTCAATTCTCACATGTTTTATCTCACCACCTGCCGGTTCCTTAAATCCTCTGTAGCCATTGCCCCAGAAATCGAGGTTATTCACCTTTCCATAATTGAGCCAGATCCCGGCCTGATGAATATGATCGTTCCTTTCTCCCTCCTTAGGATTAATCGGAAATCCGCGTGTAATTTCAGTTCCCGACGATGCAAATACGGGGTATAATATTGGTTTATAGACATTCTCAGGCCAACAATAGGAAGTAAAAACCCTGCCGTCAAACAGGATATCAACCCTTTTTTCCGCCTCGTGGTTGGCATAAGATGCTTTCACATCCTGTCCCTGAACTTTTAGCCCCAGGAGCAGGATTAAACAAATGAGATTCAATTTCATTCCTTAAAATTTATCCTAAATTAAACTTATGCAAAAGATCTTAAGAACGAAATGAAGAACATCCAGGCAGATTATCCGTAATTTAATCCGGTTTCACTGCCCGTTTGTTCTTCATTCATATTTCTTTTCCCACATGTTAAGCGGGAAAGAAGAGTCATTAAACCACTTTTGGAACTATATATGGTTCGCGGTAATCGCGGGTAAGAAGCTTGTCTGCTTCTTTGTCCTTGACGAACTTTTCAGTTGCCCCGTCGAAGGTAAGTTTTCTTCCGACCCTGTAGGAAATATTAGCCAGGGCTGGCAGGCATGCCGATATATATCCCTCAAGGATTTCGCAGTTCAGGTCTTCACTCTTTCCTGATCTGATTGCGTCGATAAAATTGCCATAATGGCTTCCGCCTCCGGGAGGTGCCATGAAAGTGGGATCTGTTGATCTCTCACCAACATTGGAACCTGCAAAAGGAGTGTTTTCGCGTTTCCTGTATGCTTTCCAGGTGCCACCATCGATTTCAAGGTAACCTTCTGTCCCGTAAAACATATTTCCAATCCTGATACCTAGTCCTGCTTCTGCATGTGTATAACGTCCCCTTGTTTCGAACTCAAGTACTTTGCCGTCTTTGTACCTGAACAATGAGGTTTGTGTATTTGGTGTTTCCTGTGAGCATTCCTCAGGCTTGATGCCATAAAGACCGCCGGTGGAATAAATTTCGACAGGATGTTCATTCTTGTTTAATCCCCATCTGGCTACATCAAACTGGTGAGGGCCCTGGTTGGCTGTATCGCCTCCACCGGTCTTCCAGTGCCAGTGCCAGTTATAATGAACTTTCTTTTCGTTATACGGCTGCCATTGGCAAGGGCCAAGCCAGTAATCGTAATGCAATGTGGCAGGTGGTTCACTGTCCTTAGCTATTCCGAAGGAATCTCTTGGCTTAAAACAGAGTCCTTTTGCCATGAATACATCGCCGATACCTCCATCATGAAGGAATTTAATTGCTTCCCTGACACCGGTAATGGAACGGTTTTGCAGGCCTGTCTGCACCCTGACATTGTATTTGCGGGCTGCTTCGACCATTTTTCTGCCTTCAAAAACTCCATAGGTTGCAGGCTTCTCAACATATACATGTTTACCGGCCTGGCAAGCCCAGATAGTTCCGAGTGCATGCCAGAAGTTTGGTACTGCCAGGGAAACAGCATCGATCTCCTTGTCCTCAAGGACTTTACGCATATCCCATACCGTTTCAGGGGTTTCCCCAGTACTGCTCTGAACCATCTTTACCTTATCGGGGAAGAATTTTTCGTCGGCATCACATAAAGTTTTAAGCCTTACATTTTTGCTGGTTTTCATTCCACAGAAGCTCCTGATGTGTGTACCTCCCTGTCCGCTTATTCCCACGACAGCTACGGTCACCCGGTCATTAGCTCCCTGGATCGAGTTGTACGATTTTGCGCTAAGCTTCATCCCACCTATTGTGAGAGCAGCTGTTCCCAAAGCGCTTTTCCTGATAAAATCTCGTCTGTTTGTCATTTTAAGGGTTAATTATTGGTTTTGACACTTTATAAAAATTTGATTTCTAAGTAATTGCTATTTTCATTGCTCTCTTCTTTGCTCTTGCGTACACCTTTTCCATCTCAACAGCTACTCCGCCTTTTATTTTGCTCTCCTGCGCTGCTTCCATAAATGTGAATATCTCTATTGTTTCCTCAGGTTTTAACGGTGGCACTCCTGTGGAAAAAAATTCCGTAATCCTGAGCAGAAGTGGATTATATCCGCTGTATTTGCCGAGTACAGATATTCCCTTCTCCCCAAACACAGTACCTCCGTAATCGGATTTCCCTGTGCGTATGCCTCTGAAGGTACCTATCCTTCCATCATTCCAGAGACCTGTCACCTTATCAAAATTATCCGAAGAAATCCGTGATACCGTTTTACATCCTGTCCCCATTATGGTAAATAATGTTTCAACTCCATGAACACCGTACCAGAAAAGATCAGGATGTGTCTTCTCGAGGGTGGCAGGACTGTATGTATCTGCTCCGAGCACCTTGCCAAGAGAACCGTTTGTAATGTCTTGCAGACCTGCAATATATCTGAGCGAAGAAGATGAGAATACAGGGACTTTATAATGATCTGCGGCCTCGTATATCGCTATAGCATCGGAAAGTGATGCTGCAACAGGCTTATCAATAAACATTCGCTTACCAGCTTTCAGGACAGGTATTGCCTGTTCAAGATGAAGCCTGCCATCATTTGTCTCCAAAAGAACATAGTCGACTTTATCGATAAGCTCCTGCAGGGAGCCGGTAATCTCCACACCTAGCTTCTTTACATCTTCTGTATAACCAGGAATCCTGTCGACACTGCTTTTAATATCATTGCTGCCTCTGGGGTATGCTGCAACTATCCTGTATCCGTTAAAAGCAGGATCGGGTGACGGGTCATTAAGAGCTTTTGTAAAGGCCACACTGTGAGATGTGTCGAGTCCGATGATTCCGACGCGTTTTGAGTCCCTGGAACTACCCTTCTCCTCAAATGGAACATTACTGTACAATCCAAGACCTGCAGATCCTGCAGCCAGTGTTTTTATAAAATCGCGACGTCTTGTTTTATCAAGCATTTGAGATCAGGTAACAATGAAAAGTTCTGCAACGTTGCAGAAAATAAAAATAGGTACAAGGGTTAATTTCAAGGACCATTTGATTCTATAAAATTATCTATTTTTTGACTAAAAAAACATTTAGGATCAGCTACGAAGTAAATCTTCAGCCGTTTTCACATTTTTTAACAGCAAATGGGAGTTTTTGCATATAAATATTCCTGGTGATATGATCAAAATATGATGGAGAAAACTGGTGATTAAGCAGAATTAGTTGCCAGCTCTGCACGGAGCCACAACTAAATATCTTTAAAATAATCCAGAGTCGACAGTACAATTGTTTGTTGTTTATTTGAAAATATTGTGAGCTTGCAATGAAACCAAGCTAATTACCGATAGAGGATTGTTTTTAAGCCAGGGACATTATCGGACTTCACATAAGAATCACTAAAACAGTTCAGAAAGCTCCAGAGGTAATGTCTTTAAAAGGACAAAATTTTTATCCCTGGATTTTCGATGATATGATTCCTTTATATAATCAATATCTTTCTCAAGATCAGAACCATTTGCTTCTTTTCCCTCCTGATTTACAGGGTTTACTATTACCAGGTCCCTTGGTGCCAGTGATGCTGCAAGGTCTGGAAGGTCATATTCTTTCAAGGCACCGGGTACGGAATTCATGATCAATGCCGGGTCGTAAAACCTGTTGTCAGCGATTGATCTCCATGAGAGGCATGGCTCTACTATTATCACCCTTGAAATATCCCTGTTAAAAGCTGCAGCATGAAGAACTACCGAAGTCATGCCTTTCCTGGCAAACCCAATTATCTCCATGTGGCTGTCAGACGTCCTGACCGTCGTTACAAGTCGGTTCATATCTCCAGACTGGATCCCGGTTATGCTCCTCCCGATAAGCATAGAAGCATACCAGAGGTTATGCGATACACCGTTAAAATACGCGTCACCTTTCAGATTACCCGGCCCCAGCTCCCCCATTCCCGGGAGGTCTGGCGCCAGTACTGCTATCCCAAGCTTTACTAACTTTTCAATTTCACCACCGGGTGAGGCTTCCGCTGATTTTCCTGATGGATTCAGGTAAATGATGGTTTTATTATGCGGTTGTGACGGTTTAAAGAGTAGGTAAGGAATAACGTAATTACCTTCTCCTTTTAAAAGATATTTTTCTACCGTGTACCCATCTCTTAAGATACGCCCGGCGAAAACAGGTTTTTCAACATCTTTAAACTCCCGGTATCCGGAGAGTCTTTTTGCATCGCTCAATACGCGGGGATAAAAAAGGTCAGGATTGCTTCGTCTTTTATCCAGGCTGTCCGAAAGTTTCACTGCATCGTAAAGATTAAGGCTGAAAACAGACTCCCCTCCAAATGAAGTTGACACCTGTCCAGTCCTGGTTACCTGCAGTTCCTCTTTTGTCAGCCCTTTTATATCCTCATCAAGCGGACTTCCCGGATTATTAAGATGCTTTTGAAAGAACGCATACATGGCTTCCCTGTTCCTTTTTGTGGAAGCATGAGCCGCGTCATCCTCAACTCTTGAGAAATTTCCCCCGGCACCATATAGCCTGTAGATCCGGGAGACTTCGGTTTCAGTCTCCATTGCGCCCTGGATACTGAACATATCACCTGTTGTAGTTATCATAAGAGCTGGCCTGGGAGCCCTTACTATCAGAAAATCAGGATGATCCAACCCTCTGTTGATAAGGTTGAAAAGATTCTGCTCAGCATCCTGGGGTCCTATGGTTTGCAGGAGCCTGGTATAATTGGTAAGGTAGTTTTCAGGAGCAGCAGCATAGATGCGATCATCAAAGGCTGCGATATATGCAGACTGGGTTCCACCGCCCGATCGGCCTGTGATCCCTATCCGGGTGGGATCTATTTCTTTCCTTGAGAGAAGGTAATCAACTGCCCTGATCCCATCCCAGATCATATATCTTGCCTGTGAACTACCTGTAAGAAAAGCCTGTGCTCCCGGGTATGAATGTTCACTTGTAGGGCCGCCTATTATAGATTTACCTGTTCTGACATCAAAATATTCAAGTCGCTCACCCTGCCCTACCGGGTCAAATGCAAAAACAGCAAATCCCTTCTTTACCAGATTCAGGATAACATGCTGGTACACATCACTTCTGTAACCATCAGCAGAATGTCCGCTGCAATAAATTACAGCAGGAAATTTATGTTTCCTGCCCGGATTAACAGGGAGATAAAGTGATGATGTTACATAAAAATGCGGGATTGATTCAAAAACTATATGTTCAACCCTGAACGACCCCTTATCGATTACCCTTACAATCTGTGGATTCAAAGGGGTTTTGTCAGGGAAAGGTCCTGTTATATCAAAAAGAGTTTCTCTCACCTGTGCCTGCCATTTCTGCCAGTCAGACAGATCTTTGAATCCGGCTAACTTCCCTTCTCTTTCTTTCAGGAGGATGAAGGCCTGATCAGCAAGGTAGTGGTACAAGGAGTTAGGGGCATCTGTAAACGACAGCCATTTGTCCTTCAATACCAGGAGGTCATTCTGTGCGGATGCAGATAATCCTGTAAGGAGAAAAAGGAGGAGTAATGTCTTTTTCATGGCAGACTGGTTTTAGGGAGGGTGTATCTCAAAAGAGAATGATTATCAAATGAGAATTAATCTCTTCTGATAATCATTCTTAATAAGGAATATTTTTATTCGAGGATATTCCTCATGTATTCTATGCTCTTAGCTACTTCCTTGGCTGCATCAGATCCTTCAGGAATACTATATTCCAGTTCAATATCAACATTTATCGGCCACTTTTCCTTTTTGAGAAGCAGAAGAATATCAGCTATGGGTGTCTCTCCTTTTCCAAAAGGCATGTTGGTGGCAGCAGGCGAACTTTTGGGCCCTGTTTTGTCCTTGATATGGATACTTCGCATCTTATCATGATATTTTATGATGATGTCATTGGGATGCAATCCCGTTGCTCCAAAATAATGCCCTGCATCAAGGTTCAGGTAGTTGGCAGGTGAATATTTAAATATCGTATCGAATGAAAATCCTGGTTCAGCAGGCTGCTGGTGGGTATGATACATCGCAAGGCTTTTATGTTTCTCTGCAAACTTACCAAGGCGCTGTATTGCCATGTCGCTGTATTCATCAGTGATCCCAATAGCTCCAAGAGTTTTTGCTGCTGTATATGCATAATCTATCTCTTCATCTGACCATGATGACGGCGCAAACTTGGCTATATTTACTTTAATACCTGCAGTATTGAATTTTTTCCGCATATCCTCATATCTCGACATCGGCAGCGACAACCTCCACTGCTTCTGCTTGTCTTTTAGTTCTGACTGTGCTTTGGCAAAGTCAGCTCTCTCCTGCTCAGTCATCTGCCCTCTTGGTCTCTGGGGAAGCTGTGGCAGGCCAAGGTCTTCCTCGGCAACACTCCTGAGCTCAATCTGGTTTATTCCAGCAAGAAGAAGATACTGAATGACATCATCAACCTTATGAGGCATACCCCGGTAACTGTATGTAGTGCATCCCAGCTGTACACCTCCTACTTTTGAATTAGGCTTTTTGTTCTTCTTTGGAATTGCCAGAGATTCTATCGGTATTATTGCAAACGCTGCTGCAACAGCTGCAGTAGTACCAAGGAACTTGCGTCTTGAAATTGATTCATTTTTCATGGTTTTACCTTTTTATTTGTTGATTTAATGAGAATTTCCTTTATCTGAATTCTTTTCAAAAACTATTTTACCTGCTACAATGGTTTTTTCAATTTCAAATTCATCATTCCTGATCCTGAAAAGAACCATGTCAGCACGGGCCCCGGTCTTTAAAATGCCGCGATCCGTAAAACCATACAATTGCGCAGGATTCCGTGTTGCCATATTCACTGCATCGTTCAGTGAACATCCGGTTACCTTCATCACATTAGCAATGCCTTTCTTTATTGGTGAAGCGGATCCGGCAAGTACATTTTGCGCAGGGTATCTGACCATCCCGTCCGGTGTAAGCTCAAGAGTATCACCCTCCATATTAACAAATTTCCCGGGCGGCAGTGCTGCATAGCTGGTTACATCGGAAGTGATGATTGTCCTTTCAGGCCCCTTGACTTTAAAGAAGACTTTTATCTCTTCAGGATTCAGGTGAAAACCGTCACCAATTATGCTGATCATAAGTTTTTCGTTAGCAAGCTGGGGCCAGAGCGGATTAATATGCCTGTTTACAGTATTCGCACATCCGTTTCCTAAATGTGTTGAAACAGAAGCCCCATTTTCAACAGCCTCATTGATTGTTCTGGCATCGCCATTATGATGACCAAGACCGACAATAATCCCGGCTTCTCTGCATCGGGAGATAAAGTCCATGGCACCTTCAGTTTCAGGTGCAAGGGTCACTTCCAGTATCTTATTTCCCGCTGATGAATTCAACTCCAGAAATTCATTCCAGTCAGGAGGACGGACATACCTGAGCGGATGAGCTCCCCTGAATCCGTCAACAGGAGAGATATATGGACCTTCAAGATGAAAACCAGGTATCGATCCCAGAAGACCCGGATCATTAATAACTCCTGAAAGAACTTTAAAATTCCTGGTCAGCAATTCATGGCTGTTCGTTGTCAGGGTGGGAAGATATGTAGTAACTCCTGTTTTCCATAATTCCTCAGTAGCCTTCTTCACTCCTTCTGCAGTAAGCTCTCCTCCCCCGAATGTGAAGGAAATACCGGCAAAACCATTTACCTGATTATCAATAAATCCCGGTGCAATAATCAGATTATCTGCACCTTCAGGAAGAGTATTGATTCTTTTAATGTTGACGATCCTGTCATTTTGTATCTCTATTTCAACAGGTTTCATATCAGAATAGAGAACTCCTCTTACTACATTTTCAGGCTTTATACATGATGATATCGACAGAATTAACGGCAATAAAAATGAACTTCGTTGCATAAATCTGAAAGTCACCATCGTTATAAACCTTAAACGTATCATCACGGCAAGATTAATGATCAGTTTAATATGTAAGCCATCTTATAGCATAATACTCACAAGGACCTTCTCCAATATTTCGTATCCCGTGATTATCGTCGTTCGTCAGAAAAAGAACTGAACCAGGACCACATTGAAAGGTTTTATCATTTACCACCTCTTCCACCCTGCCAAAACGGATAAGAATTATTTCTTCATCCGGATGGGTATGAGCACTATGACTTGGAAGCCCTTCCCTAAGCTGGGTTGTGTGCATCTCAAGCTCTTTAAGCACTGATACAGGCTGTTTAATAATGTCGCGCCTGCCTCCATTGGCATTTGTCTTATACTCTATCCCGAGCCAGTTTTTGAAGACAGGGTCAGTCTTCCTGGTATTCTTCACCAAACCTTCAGTTTGTAACGGTTTGAAGTTGAAAACATAAAGTGTCATATCATTTTTTGCACCGTTAAGTATTTTTACCGCATCACCCTGGGATGCTACTGCAATGCTCCCTTCTCCAAGTCTTTCAGATTTTCCGTTGACAGTTATAACAGCAGTACCTTCCTTGATAATCAGAAGTTCATCAAAACCTTCTTTAACCTTGTATTCCTTAAGGCTGTAGCCTCCGATCAATGTATATGCCCTGATCTCAAACCTCTCGAGTGACATGGTAGCCCCTTTAAGTATTTCCCTCGTCTGGATACCATATTTTCCTTTGGCCTGGAGATCGGCCCATTCATAGACACCTGAGCCTATTTTTTTTTGCCCATAAACGAAAGAGCAGCCAAAAATCAGGAGAATAGCTAATACTGCGGCACATTTAATTCTACGTTTCATCTGATAATCGTCGTAAGTATTTAAAAGAGAAATTACAGGTAATCAAAATAACGAAAATTATTGCATATCTGCTGAATCTGCTACTATTTCTGAACTTTTAACTTTTTTTAATGAATAATGGCTGGCAGGTTGTTCCTGGTGAAGGCATAGAGTACCATTTAAAGTATGATTATTAGAGGGGTAAACAATCATCCCGGAGATGTTAAAATTTGCCTCCTGCCTGTTTTACTAATGACAAAATGATAAAACAGGAACCAGTATGGCTATTCCTTCAGAATAAGTTTGCCTTGCAAAATAAAGGCAGGTTGATTAAATCTTTATATTTGTGTATACTTAAATAAATTGGATCAGTTGGTATTAAGATTACATAGTGACAGGAAACTGTTCCTGATATTCATTCTTTGTTTTGCAGGAACTCTTGCGACAGGCCAGGTAACTGACCCGTCAAACCTGCTTTTCCGTTACATTACCATTGAGGATGGACTTCCTAACAATAAGGTTAATGCAATCGCAATGGATAAGAACGGATTTATGTGGTTCGGTACCAATGATGGGATCTGCAGGTACGACGGCCTCTCAATAAAGCCATACCCGATTGACCATCTGATTGGCAACCAGGCAAGGACATCTCAGATAAGCGTCATAAGGGCAGACTCCCGGAGCAACCTTTTTATAGGAACATATGCATTCTTCAGGTACGACTATACTAAAGACCAGATAGTTCGTTGCGATTCGTTAAGTTCTGATGAGCTTACAGGCAGGGTATATGCTATTGATGAGGGTCAGGACGGGATCATATGGCTCGGGTGTGAAAAAGGGCTGTTCTCATATAACATTGAAACCGACTCCATTACCTATCACAGGCTAAGAGATGGAAAAGATTTTACCATTATTTCGCTGATGGCTGATAATAACAACCTATGGGTCGGAACCCGGAGTGACGGCATATTAACCTTTGAGATCAAAACTGGTATATATTCATCAATTCCTGATTTCAAGTTATCCGGAGCAGTAAAAGACCAGGTAAACTGTTTCTTTAAAGATTCTCAGAAAAGGATATGGGCCGGAACCCAGGATAATGGAATATTTGTTTATAGTCCTGCAGATACCAGCCTCATTCATTTTTACCCCGATTCATCCAACACTCTAAGTTACAGGGTCAGAAAGATCATAAACGATAAGTACGGTAACATATGGATTGGCTGCCGTCTTGGTATCTTCTTTAAGAAAGTAAATAGTGAAAGGATGGTACTAATCAGGCAGGTTGATCCTCTCCCTTCAACAACAAGAAGTAATTCCATATATGACATCTTTATTGACCATAATGAAATAATGTGGACGGGAACATTTTCATTTGGTGTCAGCTATACCGACTTCAGGCGCAAACCTTTCCGTCTTTATAATCTGTCAGATGAAGAGACAATGTTCTTTGCTAAAATGATCAATTGCTTCACCGACTGTGATGAAAGAAATATCTGGATTGGTACCGAAGAGGGAGGCCTCTTCCTCTTTAACAGGAATACAAGAAAATTCAAACAGTTTAAGCCTGAACCCGGTAACAGGAATTCCCTGTCAGGTGTGAATGTTAAGGTACTTGCCAGAAAGAAAAATGGAAATCTCTGGATTGGCTATTATAATTCCGGGCTTGATTTCCTGGATGTGAAATCAGAAAAGATCACTCATTTTATAAACGACAGGAGATCTCCGACTTCAATTTCAAGTAACCTTATCCGCTCAATGACCCTTGATGACCAGGAAAACTTATGGATAGGAACCGATAAAGGAATTGACCTTATCATGGATGGAAGCCGTGAGTTCAAACATTACAGGCTTAACCTGGAAGTCCTGATCCTGTACAAGGATAAATGGAACAATATTTGGGCAGGTACTTCAGGATCTGGTATTTACAAGTACAACAAATCATCTGATTCATTTGAAAAAATATATCCGGAGTATTTTACGACCTCAATAAAAGCGATATATCTCGATTCAAAAGATAATCTCTGGGTTGGGACAAATAAAGGACTTTATCATGTTGACCAGAGAAACGACTCAATGACCTATACGGGTATTGACCAGGGTCTTCCGTCAAATGCGATCCTTGATATACTTGAAGACAATGACCAGAATCTGTGGGTAAGCACCGGGGCCGGCCTTGTAAAATGTCAGAAGTCTGTTGCAAATCCGGAGTCGTTCAATGTTCTTAAGTTTGGAAGCCAGGACGGCCTGCAGGGAGAAAATTTCAGGGAATATGCATCCTATAAAAACATTGCCGGTGAATTCTATTTTGGCGGGGTACAGGGATTTAACATCTTCTTCCCCGATTCTATAAGAGTAAATCCTTATCCCCCGAAAGTGGCATTCACCCAACTAAAAATATTTAACAGGAATGTTGCAATTGGCCAATTTATAAACGGAAGAATGGTTCTGGAGAGAGCTTTGAATGAAACCAGCCATCTGACACTTTCATACAAACACAGTCCGCTCTCGATTGAATTTGCTGCCCTTCACTTCTCAAATCCTAAAAATAACCAGTTCAGGTACAAACTTGAGCCACTTGAAAAAGAATGGAATACAACATCAGGTATGAGGAATTTTGCATCCTATTCAAATCTTAAGGGTGGTGATTATAAGCTGATTATTGAAGCTGCCAATGCTGATGGCTTATGGAACCCTGAGTCACGTATCCTTGAAATTGAAGTTATACCTCCTGTCTGGAGAACATGGTGGTTTTCAGCAATCCTTATCTTCATCCTTACTGCTTCCGCCGTTGGCTATTACTTTTACAGAATTTCCCTGTTGAAACGTTACAATACAGAACTGGAGAGAAAAGTGCTGGACCGTACACAGAAACTCTCCGAAACCCTCGGACAGGTAATTGAAAAACAAAAGTACATCGAGGAACAAGCTGAAATCCTAAATCAACAAAAGGAGCAATTACTGAAACTGAATTCTACAAAAGACAGATTATTTTCCATTGTTGCACATGACCTTCGAAGCCCCTTCCAATCACTTCTTTCATTATCGGAGATGCTATATGAAGAAATAAAGACAAGCAATAATCCCGATCTTTTATTTTATGCCCGGTCAATCAATGAATCATCAGGCAGTCTGTACGAACTGGTTGAAAACCTGTTGAACTGGTCGAGGATACAGAAAGATCACATTCTCTTTGAACCGGTTAAAATCGATATCCAGGTCATAATTGAGAAATCGATAGAGCTACTCCATAATAATGCTGATCAAAAGAGAATTACCATTGATAAGCATTTCGGTACACAAAAAGAAGGATTTGGCGACAAGAATATGATTGAGCTGGTCCTCCGCAATCTTATTGCCAATGCAATTAAATTCACACCTGAAAACGGCAGGATACAGATCTTCCTGGACGAGTCAGATAATCTTCTTCGTATTGCAGTAAGTGATAATGGCATTGGAATTTCAGCAGAAGATCAGTTGAAACTCTTTAAAATAGATTCAAACTTCAGCTTACGCGGAACCAATGGCGAAAAAGGCTCAGGTCTAGGCCTTATAGTATGCAGGGAGTTCATCCAGAAGAATAATGGTAATATCTGGCTTGAAAGTAAACCGGGTGAGGGAAGTACTTTCTACTTTACCCTGCCAAAATATGAGGAGAAAACTCTCTTATAAGCCTACCGCTGCCATCCAGGCATTTGCCATGAGCTGAGCTCCCGGTAATGCGGCATGTACCCCGTCGCTGGTCCAGAATGCTGCCGGGGCTCTCTTTATTGCTTCATCATATACTGACTGGAAAGGAACAAATACAGCTCCGAATTTTTCACATATCGCTTTGGCGGCTCTCTGGTATTCAAGAAATTCCGGAAACCATTTATCATCGACGGCTTTTACTCCCGGAACAGCAAATGGCTCACAGATAATAAGTTTTACATCAGGAAAGGCCTTCTTTGTCCTTTCCAGGAGGGCTGTAAAGTCGTTCCTGTAAATATCTATCGTTCCGTTATAGTTTCCATTCAGCTTATGCCAGAAATCGTTGACACCAATAAGAATGCTCAGTACATTTGGTTTAAGCTCAAGGCAATCTTTGTCCCACCTGTCGGCAAGCTGAAAAACTTTATTGCCAGAAATTCCCTTATTATATATTTTAAGGTTCAGCGATGCATATTTTTCAAGAAGCTGGACAGCAGTCAACAGGGCATATCCTGTCCCCAGTGCTTTAACATTATTATAGGTATTGTCATCCTTGTTCCTGCCTGCATCGGTTATGGAGTCGCCCTGGAAGAGGATCACTTGATCCTTTTGTAACTCCAGTTTATTTTTTGGCTTTTTTGGATTCTTTGCAGAAATTATTTCAGGAATACTGACAGCTGCAAGTGTTCCGAAAGCTGCTTTCTTAATGAAACTGCGACGTGAACTTGAAGTTTCCATATTTTTCAATTGTAATGATTTATTTTTTGAATTCAATTTTAAAGCATAGTACGTGCCATGCAGGCAACTTCGCTGGTTTCCTTATGACCAGTGCATCGTTGTTCTGTGTCCATTTGATCTTTGATTCGCTCCCGAGCATTTTTACTGATGCCACTTTACTGCCGGTAAGTTTGGAACTGGCGCCCAGCGATGTGATAGCTATGTCGCCGGTTGGAGTTTCCATACAGAATGCATAAAGAGCCTCACCTTTTATTGTGAACCTGATATCTTCTGAAACATAAGGTCTTACATCTCTAACACCACCAAAAGTACCCTTTTCCTGTTTCTTCATCGAGGGTCCTTCGCCATAGACTTTCCATGGTCTGGTCCCATAGATACCTTCACCATTGGCTGGTGTCCAGCCAGCTATCTCCTCCAGAATACTGATAACATCCGGTTCAAGATCACCTTCAGGAGTCTGAACTACATTCAGGAGGAGGTTGCCATTTTTACTGACTATATCTACAAGCATCTGGATAACCTGTGTCCCGGTCATATACTTCTGACCTGTGCGATAGTACCAATCACCAATGGAAGTATCAGTCTGCCATGGATATGGACATAGTGAGTCAATTGAGCCACGCTCGACATCCTGTACCCATTTGCCACGCGATGATTGTTTGCATGTATATACCACATTTAATGCACCTGCATTTGCAGTAATATCCTGGTTATAGTAATGGGCAACAAGACTCCTGCCTACATCCTCGAAAGGCATCTGGCTGTCAGAATACAGCAGGTCCGGGTGATAATTATCAATTAACTCTTTAATACTGGTGAACCATTCGATCTGGAAGACAAGATTGTTTGTCAGCCAGCCTCTGTCATCAGGAGTTGCTGGTGCATGGTAAAGGTCGCTGTATCCCGGATCAGCGCCATCATAAGGAACCCCTGCTTTCGGTCCCTGTTTGTCAGACAGGTGGGCAGTCTGGAACCATGTAAAGCTGGCTCCCAGGTGCTCCGAAACTCCGAATTTCAATCCCTGTTTTTTTGCAGCCTGCTGCCAGATACCTACTACATCCTTCATTGGACCCATATTTACAGAATTCCATTTATGTATTTTAGAATCCCAGAGGAAGAAGTTATCATGATGTGTTCCCATGCTGACAAAATATTTTGCCCCCACTCTTTTATATAATTCCATAAGCTTTTCAGGATCCCATCTCTCCGCTTTCCAGAGAGGGATGATGTCTTTGTATCCAAAAACTGAAGGATGTCCGTAGTGTTCAAGGTGGTACTTATAAACTCCGCCTCCTTCCTGGTACATTTTCTTTGCATACCAGTCGCCCTGGCGTGGTACTGCCTGAGGGCCCCAGTGTGCCCATATTCCGAATTTTGCATCACGGAACCATTCCGGGTACTGGTAATTAGCAAAAGATTCATCTGTAGGCTGATATGGACCCGGTGCAACAGGGAGCTTACCCTTTTGCCCGATGAGTGTCACTGAATAAACAATAACGAACAAGCCTGTCAATACTAACTGTCTGGAAATGCTTTTTCTCATATTAATTGTTTTAAATTCTTATTCTGACTGAAGGAGCTGATAATTTAAATCTCTGAAAATGGACACCGGTTCAATCTGTAATCGACTGGTATACCAGGACCCTGAAGATATCAATAATCTTTTCATTCCAGTAGTTATCTACCTGCGAAAAAAATATCCCGATCATATCCTCTTCAGGATCAACCCAGAAACGTGTATAAAAGGCACCATCCCAGCCGTAAATACCAGGGGATTCGAGTTCATCAAATACACCTCTTTCCGTCCTTATCCCGAAACCATATCCGAATTTGTCGCCCAACCCGTTTTTCCTGAATCCGTCGCTTACCATTATATCACCGAGTGAATTCGAAGTCATAAGCTCGATAGTTTTGCGGCTGAGGATACGCTGCCCGTCGAGTTCACCATTGTTCAAAAGCATCTGGGCAAAGCGCGAATAATCGGAGGCTGTTGATAAAAGTCCTGCACCTCCTGAAAAGTAGGTTTGTACCTTGGGATACTGGACATAGCCAGTGGCAGGCACCAGTCTGCCATCATTCCCGGCCTTATATAATGTAGCCAGGCGCGGATACTTTTCAGGGGGAAGGCTAAAATAAGTATCGTACATCCTGAGGGGTTCAAATATCCGTTTCCGGAGAAACTCATCCAGTGGCATCTTACTGATCACCTCAATAAGGTATCCCAGAACATCCGTTGACATACCATAATGAAACTCCTCACCGGGTTGTGAGATCAGCGGAAGCGATCCCAGGCGCCTGATCATCTCTCCGATTGTACCTTCCGTAGGTGTAAGTCCGACAGTCATGCCTGCCTTCCTGTAAATACCCTCCTGTACTCCTTCTCCATATGTAATCCCCGAGGTATGGTTCAGCAGATTCCGGATGGTCATCTCCTTTTTTACCGGAATGAGAATCAGGCTGTCAGAGTGTGGGGATTTTGTAATTACCTTCTGATTCCTGAATTCGGGAATGAACTTCGAAACCGGATCAGTAAGAAGAAATTTACCCTCCTCGTACAAGGTCATTATAGCTACTGATGTTATGGCTTTTGACATTGAGGCAATACGGAAAATGGCATCATTGGTCATAACCTTCTGTGACTCTATATCTTTCATCCCGAAAGATCTGAAATATGCAACCTTCCCATGCCTGACAATCATAGTTACCATCCCGGGCATTTTGCCATCTTTAACATAACCGTTCATAGCTGCATCAATCCGTTTTAGCCGGTCAGCCGACAGACCTGTATTCATAGGCGATTCAACAGGAAGTACCTGTGCAGGTAATGTTGTCGTTATTATGCTTGATATCAGGAAGAAGAAGATCCGGATAACATTTCCAGGGGTATAGATCTTGCTTATCATTTTTAATTGGAAGGATTACTTGTAAATCCGGTATAAGCCGGCTCCATGCTTATTTATTTTCTGTGAAAATGAATCTCTGAATTTTCCGAGTTTTTCTCCTGTCCATAAGTCTTTTACACTATGTGTTCCTGCCAGTCCAAGGAGTTCAAATTTTACTGAGATCTCTGCACCATCCGGCGAATCAGATGCATTGAACAGTGCGAGATATTTATCTCCTGTCTCAGGGTCATCGGCACTCCAGGCAATAAGATCATTTTCCCTGAAGAGCTGCCTGTTATTAATGCTGTGCTGGTTAACCCTGATGACATCCTTATTTGTGATCAGGGATAAAGTAAACTCATCATTATCAGGCAAATTTCCGCCAAACATCAAAGGAGACCTGAAGATTGCATCGAGTGTCATAAGTGAATATTGTTCATCCCTGGTGAACAATGAATTTCGTGGTTTGCCCCTTTCGGCCCTGATCCCGATTCTTCCAAGAGGAAGCATATCTGCATCGGGATAAAATCCTTCGCCCCTGTAAGATGTCCACTTGTTGCAAACATCAAACTGGTCTTTCAGGTCAGGCCATCTGTCCCAGAAATCATCAGTTGTTCTCCACATATTTGCATTACTCCTCAGAAATTCAGCATGGTCGATCCTGTTTCCCGAAGGAGAAATACTGAAAACTATTGGTTTGCCGCAGTTGTCTATGGCTTTGCGGATCAGTCCTATTTCATCGAGGTGCCCGGACAGGTCATCAATCTTTACAAAATCAACACCCCAGGATGCATAAAGCTGAAACAGTGAATTATAATATTCCTGGGCGCCAGGCTTATCTGCAACAATTGTATACATATCCCTCAGCCACCTGCACTGATTCTCAGGCGAATAGATATCCTTTGCCCTGTACGGCGTCCCTGAAATTGGAGTGTTGCTTTCAACCGCTTTTACCGGTATCCCCCGCATAACATGTATTCCAAACTTTAATCCCAGCGAATGCACATAATCAGCGAGCGGTTTAAATCCTTTTCCATCAGCAGCCGAGGGGAACCTGTTCAGGGCAGGTGTCAGCCGACCGTATTCATCCATTACATACCTCGGATCGGTCTGGTTATACCCGCCTGACTTATCATTTTCAACAAACCATCTTATATCTACAACAATATATGTCCAGCCGAATTTTTTGAGATATTTTGCCATATAATCGGCGTTCGCCCTGACTTCATTTTCGACTACAGTAGGGCCAAAGCAGTCCCAGCTGTTCCATCCCATCGGTGGTACGGGTGCCCAGCTATGGAATTGAAGAGTTTTGTTATTCTTCACAGGCACCTCTTGCCCCTGTGCAAATCCTGCCGACATAACCGACAGGAGGCAGAGTGTTGTAATTAAGATCCTCAACCTTCTCATATTTTTAATCTGTACCATTTAATTGCATTCCTGCTGTAAAGCTTATCAACAACTTCTTTCGGCAGTTTGAGACCAATGAACCTGCCTCTGAATTTTGCTGAAGTCATCTCTTCATCCGTAACAAAATATTTCCAGTCGTCGAGCCAGGTATCATGCATACGTTTCCTGAATCCATCGGGATTATTGCTACCGCTGTAACCAACATCTGTACCATAGAGCAGCCTGTCCTGGTATTTTATCATGAAATTTCTAACCCTGTCACGGTCTTTTGCCGACTGGTACTGAAGGTGGCATGTTCTTGCCGAAATGTCGACAGCCATATTCGGGAAACGATCAAGTCGTGAAGCTATTGAATCGACATTCCATTCCAGGCTGCCGAGGTGGCAACCAATGAATACCAGGTCAGGATTCTTCTTCAGTAAATTGTCACGGGCTGTTATCTGATCTTCATAAGAAGGGTAATCGGGATGAAGGTACATATGATACTGGGGATTCCTGGCAAAATAGCTGCTATCGCTGCTGACAGTCATTTCGTTAAGTGGAAGCCAGCAGTTGCGTGGCTCTCCCAGGTGCCCGGTGACTGGAATATTTCTGGATTTAATGAATCTGAAGACAGTATCTAGCCGAGGGTCGTCAATCATAATGAACTTGCCATTTCTGTCACGTACTGTCATTCCGATATTCTTCCATACCTTGACAGAGATTGCTCCAGCCGACATATCTTTTCCCAGCTGGCTGATTATTTTTTCAGGCCAGGCTTGCGTACCCCATCCTGTTGTATCAAAACAAAATGTGGCTCCGAAAAATACCCTTCCCGGATGCTTAGTTACGGATGAAACGGCATTTTTAAACTGTTCCCTGATACTTGCTGAATCGCTGTGATCTACATTCAGGGTAATGAGCATAAAATTATCTGCAGCAGCCTGTTCCTCGAAGACCCCATCGTCGCTGTTGATATGAATGTGGGAGTCGATTTTCGGAACATTCCTGAAATCATCCATTGAATAATAGCCGGTACAGCCCATTACAGTGAGGGAAAGTGCTGCGGTAAGAAATAAAAAAATTTTCATGGTCATAGGGTTTAGCAGTTATTAAAATAGCTAAAATGACAAATGGGAGGATCCACCCTGCAATTCAACTCATTACTTCCTGGGTGTCGGGCCCATAATGAACTCAAGGGTTCCACCCTGTATTATCTCTTCCCACGTGATATATGTCCTGTCGAGAACGACACCGTTCAGGCTTGCTTCCTGGATGTACTTGTTTTCGGCAGAAGAGCGTATCGCTTTTACGTTAAAATATTTACCATTAGCCAGTTCAATCCTTGCGGCTTTTACTGCTGGTGATCCAAACTGGTATGTCAGGTCGCAAGGGTTTACCGGGTAAAATCCCAGTGCGCTGAACACGTACCATGCCGACATCTGTCCGCAATCTTCATTACCGCATAATCCTTCAGGTGAATTGGAATACATTGTTGTCTGTATCTGCCTGTTCAGCTCCTGTGTCCGCCATGCCCTGCCTGCATAATTAAAGAGGAAAGTAGTATGGTGCCCTGGCTCATTCCCATGCGCATAAGCACCAATGAGCCCCGAGATATCTGCCGAAGCCTGTTCTCCTTTTACACCTTCCTCGACTTTAAAAAGTTGATCAAGCTTGTCTGCAAAAGGCTTATCTCCGCCAAGCAATCCTATTAAACCATAGATATCATGAGGTGCCAGCCACAGGTATTGCCATGCGTTGCCTTCGGTATAATCACTCCCTTCATGTTTGGAGAAGGCAGGATCAAAAGGAGTAGTCCATTCACCATTGCTAAGCTTACCACGCATGAATCCGGTGGTTTTATCAAAATAGTGCCTGTAATTTTTTGAACGGTCATGGAAATATGATGCTTCAGCAGTCTTACCCAGCTTACGTGCAGCAGTAGCCAGTGACCAGTCATCAATGGCCACCTCCTCTGATTTTGCAACCGACTGGGGTACCAGGTCGGCCGGCATATAACCGAGTGAATCATAGAGTCCCATTCCGTCGCGGTCGAACACCGATGTATTGATCATAGCTTCAAGGGCTTTCATCTGGTCAAAATCACCAATATTCTTCAAAATTGCCTCGGCAATAACAGGAATGGCATGATTGCCGACCATGCAGAAAGTTTCATTTCCCTCGAGCTCCCAAACAGGCAGTAAACCAGTCTGCCTGTAATGATCGAGCATCGACTTGACCATATCATTTACCCGTGCTGGCTGGGTTATTGTAAGCAGTGGATGAAGTGCACGGTATGTATCCCATAGAGAGAATACAGTATACCTTTTATAGTCGTCAGCTTTCTGAACATCGCCCTTGACTCCTTTGAATTCCCCGTTCACATCAGAAAATAATGAAGGAGCTATCATAGTGTGATACAGCGAAGTATAGAAGACAGTTTTCTGATCATTGTCGGGTGATGCAATCCTGATCTTTGAGAGTTCTTTCTCCCAGGCATCTGAGGCAGCTTTCCGGGTGGCTTCAAAGTCCCATCCCTGCAATGAAGAATCGAGGTTTGCAAGTGCATTCTCTACGCTTACCGAGGAGATCCCTATTTTTGCCAGTAACTCTTTACCCTGGAAGGTAAAAACACCTGCATTCCTTCCCTCACCACCTGCCTCAGCAATAATAGATTTTTCTACAGGCTGTGAAAAACGGACAGCAAAATAGACATGCTGATCAGCAGCCCAGCCATGCGAAAGCCTGTATCCAGTAATGAGACAGCTGTCTTTTACAGAGATACCGGTGCTGTAAGGCTTATCCCAGTTAATGGCAAATCCAAGATTTATAATAAGGTTTCGTTTGCCATTATCAGGGAAAGTATAACGATGCATTCCGGCACGTTCGGTAACTGTAAGTTCAGCTTTTATGCCATTATTATCAAGAATCACAGAATAGTAACCAGGCTCTGCTGCTTCTTTACTGTGAGAATAACGGCCTGAATAGCGCTTGACAAAGTCGCTGTTTTTCTCCCCTTCGATGAAGGTTACTTCTTCTGTCACAGGAAGGAATGAAATATCTGCGAGGTCGCCTATTCCTGTCCCGCTTAAGTGAAGATGGCTGAAACCTGCAAGTACGGAATCAGAATAATGATACCCTGAACACCAGTCCCAGCCCTGAGTCCCATTATCAGGACTCAGCTGTACCTGTCCGAAGGGGAATGCAGCACCCGGAAATGTATGTCCATGATAGCCGGTACCAATAAACGGGTTTACGAATCGGGTAAGCCTCTCCTGCTGAGAAATATCGGCTGAGTTATGCGAGCATGATGCCAAGAGCAGGAGCAATGCTGCCAGCGCTGAATAATATTTTGACATTCCGGTAATGGTCTTGATCTATTTTACAGGCATTTTTACATACTTGGCAGCATTCAGAAAATCGATGCTCTTTGCGCAGCTGGTGAACTGGTCAAAGTTATAGCGCTCAACCTCAACAATACCATACTTCATACCTGATACTTTTGCTGCCTTCCAGATTGCTGCAAAGTCCATCATCCCGCTTGCACCTATCTCTTCTTTATCTTTGATATGCCATAGTTCGAATCTGCCCGGATATTTGTTAAAATAGTCGACTGGGTTCTTTCCGCCTACAACACACCAGTAGAGGTCGAGCTCAAACATTACTTTTGCAGGGTCGGTGTTTGCAAGCATAAAATCGTACATGGTCTGCCCTTCAATCTGTGTTGAGAATTCCTTATCGTGGTTATGATATCCGAAACGGATTCCCTTAGCATTACACTTCTCACCGATAGCATTGAAATAATCACAATATTTCTTTAGAACCTCAAGGCTCTTATAGGCATCGCCTCCCATTGATGGCTGGACCAGGTATTTTGCACCGGCTTTGGCATGTGTATCGATACAAATATCCCACCATGCCATTGTATTGTCCCAGTTTTCCGGTGTCGGAAGAGATTGTCCGACATGTGAGCTCAGAACCTTCATCCCATTCTTCGCACAAAGTTCCTTAAAGGCTACAGGGTCCATACCATAAATCTTACCATCTGCATAACCTGCCGGCTCGACGAATTTATAGCCCATCTTTGCCATTTTCTCTATAGCTGCAGGAACATTCTTCCTGATAGAATCCCGGATCGAATAAAGCTGAATCCCTATATTTTTCTGTTTTACAGGTTTGAATGAATAATTAAGTGTTGCGAATGAGCCTGCCAGGATGATTACCAGCAGAATAACAAAAAGGTTCCTGTTTTTCATATCGGTTAAAATTTTAAATTTCACGAAATATAGTAATTAAAATAAAAACCTCCGACTATAAACTTAGCATATGGAGCTGCCAGTCATCACGGCAGTCTGAACCATGCAGTAGCTTTGATCCGGAGAATAGTTAAAAAGTTATAATAAATCAGCAGCCTCCGGCAAATAAAAACCAAAAACCGTTTTGTTGATTAACTTTGAAATCCGTGCCGATAAACTGTAATATTATGAAGGTTTGTATAAAAGTAATCTTTGTGGCAATGCTGTGCCAGATCCTGCCAGATGCTATCAGCCAGACTCCCGACCAGAAAAAACAGGTAATAAGTTTCTACCTCGATTGTGAAGAGTGCGATTTCACATTTGTCAGACAGGAACTTCCTTTTGTGTCATTTGTCCGCGATCCTCTTCTGGCGGATGTTCATATTCTCCTGAGCGAATCAAATACAGGTAGTGGTGGCGAAAAATTTTTCCTGAACTTTATCGGCCGTAACGGCTTTAAAGGTATTGATAATGAATATAATATCACGACGATTGAATCGGCTACCGATGATGACATAAGAAAGGCTCTCCTGAAAATATTAAAAGTCGGGATCATACAATATTATTCGAAGACCGGTTTCATCGACCAGATGAATATCGACCTCGAGGAGAAGGAAAACAGGAAAGCAGATGATATGATCATTGACAGGTGGAATAAATGGCTTTTCTCAATTGAAGCAGGGGGTGAAATAGGTTATGAAAAAAGCCAGAGCTCCTTCGACCTTGGTGGCTCAGCAAGCGCTAGCAAGATAACAGAAGAATGGAAAACAAAAGTGGACGGATATTATTCAGTGGAGCAGGAGAAATATCTCGACGACGACAGCACCATACTGAACAGGCAGCATGACACGGAAGTATCAGCTTATTTCGTTAAAAGCATGACAGATAAGTGGTCGGCGGGGATTTTTACAACCTATTCATCACGTAATTATATTAATACAAGGAACAAGGCAGGACTCGCAGCAGGTATTGAGTATAATATCTTTCCCTGGAAGGATTGCAACCGCAGGGTCTTCGCTATTCAATACTGGGCAGGAATGAATTATTTTGATTACTACGATAAAACTATCTACGATAAGCTTCATGAAACAAGATTCTCCGAGGGACTTGAAATAGACCTGAAACTGATCCAGCCGTGGGGCGAAATATCTGTTGGCCTGGAAGGAAGACATTATTTCCACGACTTCTCAAAAAACAGGCTTACCCTGGAATCGGACCTGTCAATCCGTATCACAAAGAACCTGTCGGTATTCTGCCAGTTGCAGGCTGATGTCATCCATGATCAGATATATCTTTCAGGCCGGGAACTATCACTCGACGATATACTGCTTGAAAGAAGAAAGCTTGCAACCACTTATGAAATCAACAGTGAACTTGGTCTTAGGTTTACCTTCGGATCTATATACAATAATGTAGTTAATGAAAGATTCTAGCTTTAAAAGGGATAACGATTAACTCATGAATCAATTGGAAAGAAAAAGACTGATCCTGGCAACTGGTATTTCAGCATTTATGGCAGTTTTATGCTTTGCACAGGATGTACCGGGAACCACTTATATTAAAGTCGAAGCACGTAAAAGAGTCTACAACCAGGATGGGACTACCACCTATAATCCTTATGAGCCATTTAATACCAGGACAGTAGACCTTCTTCCGGGGTTTATATCTCCGGCTAAAGCCATTGGTCTAAGTAAATACGGTGGCAGAACTGACAAACGCGTCAGCCCTACAGGCTATTTCAGGACTGAAAAGACCGGGGGCAGGTGGTGGTGTGTGGACCCTGATGGTTATCTCTGTTTCAATATTGCATTGAACAGTATAAGCATGGGAGGATCTGAAAGGAACAAACAGGCATTGAAAGATAAATTCGGAACCCCTGAAAAATGGATAAAGGAGACTGTAAAAATGCTACAGGAGAATGGATTTAACTGTGCCGGATCATGGTCCGATTACAAGTCGGTTATTGAAACAAATAAGAACTCAGACAAGCCGTTTGCATATACGATAAACTGGAATTTCATGAGCACCTATGGCAAGGAGCGTGGCGGCACCTACCAGCAGCCCGGTCATACAGGCTATCCCGGCGATGCAATCTTTGTCTTCGATCCTGAGTGGGTGACTTTTTGTGACAGGCAGGCGCAGAAAGCTGCTGAATATAAAAATGATCCCAACCTGTTTGGATATTTCTCCGATAACGAAATGCCATTCAAATTCAAAGCTCTTGATAATTACCTTGCACTTCCCGAAAAAGATCCCGGACATATAGCTGCAGTAAAATGGCTGAATGATCATGGGATATCAAAAGACCGGATAACCGATGTCCACAGGGAAGAATTCATGAACCTTGTTGCTGAAAGATATTTCTCTGTTGTCTCGGCTGCACTGAAAAAATACGATCCTCACCATATGTATATCGGTGCAAGATTTTACAGCAACGAGAAAAATTATCCCGGGTTTATGAAGACCGCCGGCAGGTACCTCGACATAATTTCGAATAACTACTATGGTAAATGGACACCCGATTCCACCGATATGGCCAAATGGACTCAATGGTCAGGAAAACCCTTCATTATAACCGAGTATTATACCAAGGGTGAGGATTCAGGTATGCCAAACCAGAGTGGTGCAGGATGGATAGTCAGGACACAGCGTGACAGGGGTCTCTTCTACCAGAACTATAACCTTGCGCTACTGGAATCAGGCAATTGCGTAGGATGGCACTATTTCAAGTACCAGGATAACGACCCTGCTGCAACGGGAGTGGATCCATCAAATACCGATTCAAATAAAGGAATAGTCAATAATAATTACGAATTATGGACTCCAATGATGGATCTCATGAAGGAACTTAATACCCAGGTTTATAGTATTATAGATTATTTTGACAGATAACCGGGATTTATGGCAATAAGGTCTATTTGTAAAATTATCTGTTCATGGCATAGCAATAAACAATGATGAAAAAAATAAATATCCTTGCATACCTTTTGGCAGCGGTAACTGTTACCCTCTCCGCCCAGGAAAAAGTTGAGATACGTGGCTGGAACATATTATCTGACAGCTATGAAGATGATCTTGCAACAATTTCAGCCGCAAAATCGTACAATATTAATTACCTCCAGCTCTCACATGAGCTTGTGATGGATCTCCAGGAACTTAAGGATCCAAAAAGACAGACACTTGTAAATAATCTTGTCAACGAAGCCCATAAGGCCGGTATCAGGGAAGTATTGGTCTGGGATCATGCACTTTACGACCTGAAATATTATCCCGACAGGTTCAAAACCGGCAATGGTGGAACCATAGACCTCGATAATCCCGGATTCTGGGAGTGGTTCAGGGGAGATTACAGGAACCTCATGGAGCTTGTTCCCGCAGCTGACGGTATCGTACTTACATTTATCGAGACCGGAGCCAGGGCTGAGGACCAGTATTCTGCTAACCTTAAGACAGGTGCTGAGAAACTGGCTGCTGTGGTCGACGCTGTGGCTGACGTAGTATGCAATGAGCTTGGGAAACAATTGTATATTCGGACATTTGCATATACCGATGCTGAATATCTCAATACAATAGGATGCATCGGACACATAAAAAATTCCAGGGTCAGGCTGATGATGAAAGAGACTCCCCACGATTTCTTCCTGACCCATCCGAATGACAAATATGCCGGGACAATTAACCGGCCCACTATAATGGAATTTGATGCCTGCAATGAATTTAACGGGCAGGGAGTGATTGCCAATACCTGGCCTGAATATATAATAAGGAGATGGAGTGACCTTATAAAGAGGCCAAACATTATTGGTTATGTTGCCAGAACCGACAGGTATGGCGATACCCGACTTGTGGGTACTCCAAATGAAATCCTTCTCTACACACTGAAACGCTATTCCGAAGATCAGTCACTGACAGCAGATGAAATACGAAAGGAATTTATTATAAGCAGGTTTGGTAAAAAAGCATTACCCTATTTAGACCCGGCATTCAGCCTGGCATATGAAATTATCAGTTCATCGCTTTATACTCTGGGAACCAATATCGCCAATCATTCAAAAATGGATTTCGATCCTTACAAATCGAGCTATGGCAGGCATGTTTCAGGAAAATGGATCGATCCTCCGCTTGTATACGTAAATCATGATGTAAACAGGCAATTCAACTACTGGACAGATATTATCGAACATCTCTCTCCTGCCAGGTTCAAAGCTGCAGACGGACCTATCCTTGAAGAAGCGCCCCAGGTGATAAGAAACGGATGGGTATCAGCAACTGAGAAAATGGATGAGACCTATCTTAAATATGTCATCGCTGAAAAGAAATATGGTGTATCCCAGGCAGAAAAAGCCCTTGGGATGGTGAAAAAAGCAAAAAGTGTCATGGATGAAAAAAGCTATAAGCAGGTGTATGATCTTTTCTTCAGAACCCTGCTTACTGCAAGGATTTTTGAATCGACGGCTACTGCATATTTCGGGTACCGTATATATGCACAGGGAGAATCATTCCGGAGCGAATGGTTGAAAAATACAATGAAGGAATCACTTGAAAAAATGCTTACTATTGCAGCTGAGATCGAAAATTACAGTGAAAAAGTACCCAGGGGTCAGTGGAACTGGAGAGGTGATGCAGCAACCGCCCGTGAATACTATAATAAGATAACTAAAACCGGATGGAAAGAGTATGGAAATATTGTCTTTACATTCTAGTTACTGATAATACTTTGTTAAACTAAATTCAAATGAAAATCATATTTAAAACAATAATCCTGGGTCTGCTGATCATCAGTTTTTCTGAAGGATCAAATAGCCAGACCCCTGCTATTGGCAGATCGTGGCAGTATGTTGCAACCTCGATGCCTGACGACTGGTATGGTTCGGAAGAATCGATTAAGATTGCAGAGAATGTCCTTATCTACCAGAGGGATATTGGAGGATGGCCAAAGAATATTGCAATGCACAAACCACTCACTGAGCCGGAGAAGGCTAAGATAAATGATGATAAAGGCCTTAATGATGCAATCTTCGACAACAGTGCAACAACAACAGAGCTTAAGTTCCTTGCAAGAATGTTCAACAAGACAAAGAACCAGTCATATAAAGAGTCATATTCCAGTGGGTTGAAATTTATTCTCGATGCACAGTATGAAAACGGAGGATGGCCTATGTTCTGGCCTCTCAGGAAAGGCTACTATACACATATAACTTTTAATGATAATGCAATTGTCAACATTCTCAGGCTCCTCAGGGAAATAAATTCAGGCAATCCTCTTTTTAAGGAAATTACAGATCCCCAATACCTCGGTAGATCTGTAAAAGCTTATAATAAAGGTATTGAGATCATACTGAAGACCCAGATAATTGTGAACGGGAAACCGACGGTCTGGTGTGCCCAGCATGACGAAAAAACTCTTCTTCCTGCACCGGCAAGAAGCTATGAACTGGTATCGTTCAGCGGTGGGGAGTCAACAGATATTATTCTTTTCCTGATGGAGATCCCTGATCCTTCACCTGCAATAAAGGCATCTGTCCAGGGAGCTGTAGAATGGCTTGATAAACACAGACTGAAGAACACCAGGTGGGATTATTTCGTTAATGCAGAAGGTAAAAGAGACAGGAGAATTGTCAGCGATCCGGCTGCCGGCGATCTATGGGCAAGGTTCTACGACCTCGACACCCAGGAACCTTATGTTTGCGACAGGGATGGTATCAAGAAGAAAACCCTTGAGGAAATTGGTTACGAAAGACGCACAGGCTACAGCTGGTACACTGACGGGCCTGCAGAGGTCTTTAAAAAATATCCTGCCTGGAAAGAAAAATGGTTGAAATGAAAACAAACCGCCGAAAATTTATTGCAACCTCTGTAGTTGCAGGAATAGGTGCAACCATGCCAGCAGTACCTCTGCAACAAAGCGTACTGAAATCAAAGTACACTGCACTGGATGAGATTCTGAAGAAGCCTGTGTTCAGGGATGAACTGTTTCCTGCCCCGGTCATCATAGAATCTCTTGAATTGCTGAGATTTGAAGATTCTTTTCTCTGCAGGGTAAGATCGAAGGATGGTGCTGAAGGTATTTCTGTTGCTAACAATGACCAGATGAAATCTTTATATCCGGTTTTTGTTAACAGGCTTCAGCCACTTTTTACAGGTAAGGATGCCAGGAAACTCGAGCGACTCCTGGATGATGCCTATGTTTACCAGAGCAATTATAAAATGCAGAGCCTGGCCCTGTGGGTACCTCTTGCCACAATCGAATTTGCTCTTCTCGACATGCTTGGAAGGATTTCAGGAAAATCCATCGGAGAACTTATCGGGAATATCTTTAACAGGGATATAGCAGTATACCAGGCTAATGGAGAAAGAGGGATTACCGCTGAAAAAACTATAGAGCTCCTTATAAAAGAGGTTGGGGAAACCCGGGCCAAAGCCCTGAAATTCAAAGTTGGAGGCCGGATGAGCAATAATTACGAATCTCCTGCGGGCCGGTCTGAAAAACTTATTCCACTCGTCAGAAAAACATTCGGGGATAAGATGACGATATATGCAGACTCAAATGGATCTTATACTGCAGATGAAGCGATCAGGATAGGCAGGATAATGGAAGAATATAAAATAGATTTTTTCGAAGAGCCGGTACCTTTCGACTGGTACGAAGAGACAAAAACTGTGTCTGATGCCCTGAAGATACCTGTCGCCGGAGGTGAACAGGAGGCCAGTATCCATATGTTCCGCTGGCTGATCGCTAATGAGGCATTGCAGGTTGTTCAGCCCGACATGTTTTATTTCGGAGGAATGGTCAGATCGATGAAAGTGGCAAGGATGGCTGCTGCTTCCGGTATTCCATGTACACCGCACATTTCAGGATCAGGCCTGGGTTACCTTTATATGATGCATTTTGTCTCTGCTATACCCAATGCCGGGCAGTTTCATGAGTTTAAGGGATTCAATGAAGAGATTCCTTTCACTTGTAAAACGTCTGAACTCAAGAGCAATGAAGGCGTTGTCAAAGTTCCCTCAGGACCCGGACTTGGAATAGATATAGACAGAGATTATCTAAGAAAATTCAATTTAGTTACTAAATAAAATCTCTTTCAAGAGTATTCATTCACCAGTTCAAATAACGGAACTGATCCTGAAGTTCTGGTAAATGATCAGGGAATGTACCAAAACTCCATCCCCAAGTTTACTGAAGTTCCCTCAAAGTCTTCCAGACAGCTTCCTCTTCGTGTAATGCATTGGAAGGAATTGTTCCGCTTTTTCCAAACACAAGCATCTTCTCATATTTTTCGATAGTCACTTTTGATTCATCAATTTTACCGGATTTATCCTTAACAGCATTGATATTGAGCCCCATATGCCTGGCCATGAAATCGTACATCGCCATCCTCTTCGAGACTCCATAGTCGTGCCCTTCTTTTGCAAGGTGCACATTCTCCACATAATCAGCTTTTCCATAAAGTGAATATACCTTCTTAAGATAGGGAAACTCTATTTCCGGAACATATCTTGTCCAGTCTTCACCGTCGGAAATAACCAGCATAGGCCTTGGTGATGCCATTGCAGCGATCTCTACATTGTATGTTGGAAGGTCACCGCATGACTGAAGCGGCATTCCGCTTTCACAGGGACATCCTCCATAATAAAAAGATGAAACCATAACCACAGGGACACTTACCGTTATCCTGTCATCAAGAGCAGCTGCAAGAAATGATTGTGTGCCACCTCCTGAAGCTCCAGTTATGCCAATTCTCTTACTGTCGACATAAGGTAAGGCCGTAAGGTAATCAATAGCCCTTATTGAGTTGAGTGTCTGAATGGTATGTGCCAGCACGGTCCTGTGCATTTCACTTGCGAACTGAAGTCTCGATTCTCCCCATGCAAACATATCATAGCTGAAAGTTACAGCACCCATTCTTGCAAGTGTGGCACAGCGGTACTGCATATCGGGTCTGTATCGTCCGTACAGGTTAGTATCGGGATTGGAGAAGTGCCCGTAAGGACAAAGAATGAGCGGAAACGGACCCTTCCCTTTTGAAGGTTTATAGATCGATCCGCACAGGAAAACACCTGGAATCGTCTCAATGGCAATGTTCTGCACTGTATATCCATCGTATTTCCTTAATGGAGTAATGATTGGGTTGAAAGGTGTTTTCCTGGGAAAAGGACTTAGCTGCAACTGTTCGAAAAAACACTTTCTCAGCGAAGCTTTCCTCGTGTTCCAGAGATCAGCTGTCGGATAAGAAGCAAGCAGCTGAGCAAGATGCTTTTTACCTTCCTCAGGTGAGCGCTGATAATAAGTGAACCTGCTGACCTGGTATGTATTCTCTCCTGTTTTCTCATAAACAAGGTCAAACGGAAGAAGGATATTATTAAGTGTCTCCCCGGTATCAACCCTGTAATGCCAGGTAGGATAAGTTACAAAAGCATCCTTCACAAGACTTTCGCTGTATTTTATCTTTATATTGTATCGCTTTTCTATGTCTGAAAGCACTTCTTTCAGAGGTTTCTTATTAACATCTGCCGGAACCTGAGACTTACCCGGCACAGTAATTAAAACCAGAATAATTGCTAAAAGGAAAAATCTCTTTTTCATGGGTTACTTATTTGGTATTCCTATTTAAAAATAATATCCGCAAATCCTTTGTTCCTGATAAATGCCTCATTTTCATTGGTACACTTCACACCTCCAACAGACATATTTGTAACAGTCAGTTTTATCCTGTGAGTATCGTCCAGTCCGGCGATCTCTGAAACCCTGGGAAAGGGTTGAAGAAATGTGCAGTCTTTAATTAAAATATTTCCCATACTACCGGGTTTGCTTGATGGGTCTCTTCTGGTAATGGTGAAGTTCATCCAGCTTTGTTTTGCATCGGGATAATTATCCTCGAACCTGTTGTTTATAAAACTTATATTGCGGAAAGCCGCACCATCATAGCAATAGAGTGACATACATCTGTCAGATTCCACAACGTCGTTATTCTCAAAAAGAATATCCTGCATCACCTCTCCCTGGCTTTCCGTTCCTACTTTCAAGGATGATTTCTTTGTCAGGAATACACAACCTCTCACGGTTATACTACTTACGTCCCTGCTAAAACCGGAACTACCTGTTATTTTAACCGCAACATTATCATCGCTGCAATATGCAAAGCAATTTTCAATTGTTACATTGAGGGAAGCATCAGGATCAAAACCATCTGTATTCGACAATTCTATGTCATTAAGCATTTTAACATTTCTGATAGCAACATCATCAGAATGAAGTATATGAGTATTCCATGAGCCCGGATCCCGGACTATCGGTCCGTCAACTGTTACATTTCGTGAATTGACAATAAGGAGAAGTCTTATTCTTGCGTCATCTGCATATTTATCGCGAAGGATGCGGCCATTGGCATCTATTGTACCCCGGCCTTTGATAGTGACATTCGCGGCATCCCTGATCCTTATAAAGCTACGGGGTTTCATGTCGTCACCGAAACTATATGACTCGATATCATCTACCCCTTTAATCAGAGCCCCGGCGCTTAAATAAATACTGGTGTTGGATGGGATGGAGAGAGAACCGGTTCTGTATATACCTTCAGGAAAGACCAGGGTTTTTCCTGTCCCGGAAATATTGTTTATGGCTTTCTGAATTGCATTGGTCTCAGTTCTGATCCCTTTATTATCAATACCAAGAGAGACAATATCAACTGAGCTGACATCATTTTTATCCTCCGGTTTGTCGGCCAGTATGAAAAGTTTATGTTTATTATTGATCCTGACGACATAATACCCTGGTCCGGGAATAACAAATGATGTTGTTGCGCTGCCTGATGCCGGTTTAATTTCGAATCGTGCCGGACTGACCTTAATTTCGGAAATCACTTCGCTGCATCTGAGAGATACTGCCATGGCACGTTCAGTCTCCAGGTGAACATAGTGATATGTTTTGTACTGTTGGGTAAAAACCTCAATTCCATTAATCTTAAGGGTGAATATTTCGCTTTTGATACTTCCATCCGGAACAGGATACTCATGGGTTACTATGTTCGTTCCTGCAGTTTGGGTTCCTTTTATCGAGTTTTCTGCGGACACAGGTTTTCTCAGTACAGGAACAGCTTTATCGTCTTTCATATCGTAAGGTAATTCCCAGACCTTATCGCCATTCTTATTTGCGAAATAGAGATGTGACTCCGATAGCTTGTCAGCGTCGCCATCGGCCCAATAGGCATAAAAGTCGTCGTTCGGATTCAGCGGCCTCCTAACATAGGAATTATTGCGTACACTGCCTGAGGTAAGATCCCGTATCTTTTTCCAGGTCACGCCTTCATCATTACTCGTCCATAATGCTATCTCACCTCCTGCGCCATAATGCTGTGGCCCTGGTTCTGTGGGGCCTATTATTTTCCAGGTATTCTTTTCGATATAAAGAGACCCCATATCATAATTATGTGTCGACTCACAGACCTTATGAAAGTTCCATTTACCTCCCTTCCAGTGGATAATCATCCATTCACGGGGATCTCCACCGGGTCCTGGCCTGAAGTCGTTACTGATGATCGCCAGTATTACCGGGTTTCCTTTTGAATCAAAATTGATATCATTTATATAAACAAGCTTATGTTCACTTTCATAATCCCTGATAAGTGCATCATTGTGTATATCCGACAGAGGTGTTTTCAGAACCTTTCCGTCAACCGTCGTCCAGGTTTTTCCCATGTCGGCAGACTGAACTGCATATATATTGGTCCGCTTGTCGACATTACCGCCTGGATGATAATTGAATACAGATACCAGCTTTCCTCCATACATGTTTGTTACCTGGTAATGACCTCCAAGGCCTGCCAGCTTCTGATCAGGAGCCCAGGTTTTTCCATCAGGACTGGTAGACCAGTAAAGCTCTCTTCCGTTTGTATACTTTGTGAACAGATACAGGAAACCTTTACCCTTGATCCACCACGGCTGGGGATATGTCATCTCTGCCTCCCTGAGTCTCTCGAAGCTCTCAATGCTGTATGGCTTTTTGCTCCTATAGATAAATCCCGGACGTCTTTGCATTCGTCCGCTGACAAAGACCCAGATATATCCTTGATCATCAATAGAAAGAACCCCATTATCATGCGGATCATCAACACCTTCCTTATCGTGGACCATTACAGGTTTCGGTACTGTATGAGTTGCATGATCGTAGTATGATACCATTATCAGGAGGTGTCTTTTATCAGCACCGGTAGTTCCGCCATAAATAAAGAAAGTCTTCTTAACCTCAGGTGCATATATTGCAACAGGAAGGTGATCGGCTGTATAAGTTCCCAGTCCACCAGAATATTTATCCCCATAATCATAGAATTGCCCGAGGGTGAACCAGATAGCTTTGTATCCGTCAGCAGTGGGATTTTGTGCAGAAATGCCATTCATTAATATAAAAGCAAGCATCCCGGCAAAACAGGCTCGTTTCATTCTGAACTTAATCATAAACAGATTCTTTAAATTAATAGTATCTCAGCCATCTCCCGATCAATGCACAGGATAGAGGGCAATTGCATTTAACCAATAAAATTTCAACACTTTCCCTGCTTCAATAGCAAGGTGCCGGGCAAAGAGTTTATTCAGATATGAACTTTATCAAAGGAATAAGTACCGGTCTTCCTTTTATTGCTGCAAAAACTATCTTTTTTTGCCCTCCGGTAATCACCTCTTTTTCTATGATATACGGATTCATTTTCTTTATGAATGTCAGGGCTCTCTCTTTTGCCTCAGCGTTGTACTTCTCAAAAACAGGATAGATTGTTATAATAAGGTCGTAAAGTTCACTCTTTCCTGTGATGTACGTCCCCTTTGGCCAGGCGGGAGTATTTCCGTCCTGTGACACGATGACAGTTCCACCTGAGGGAATCCAGTTAAGCCAGTTCATCTCATCACCGGCATTTTTTTCTTTTCCGCCGGTAATCAGAATATCGGCATAATATTGCTTCAGAGTCTCCTTGAACAGGGGTGGAAGTTTTGTTGCAACTATATATCCTGAGATAAGTCTGCACGTATTATAATGTTCGACGTTGAAATTGAAATCGTCTGCTATAAGACGACCTCCTGTATTAACAAGGTGTGAGGAAAGCAGGGTCACCAGTGTTCTGAATTCAATGGTTGTTGTGTCAGCAGACTGGTTATTCCTGACAATCAAATCTTTGATAGCTGCGGCATAACCTTTCAAGTCGGCTGCAGAAAGTGTGATATCATTAAAAGTCTTCTTTATGTCCTGCGGAACTTCATCAAGCCTTGCAACAGAAAATACCGGTCGTGTTACCTGGAGCCTTCCCCGTTCGTCGGGAACAGGTTCTGATATTACCGAACCATCAGGCTTAAGCAATTCAGCTTCAATCTCAAACGAGCCTGAAGCCAGTCCGCTTGCAGAAAGAGTCACGCGGATCTTTCCCGGTTTGCCCGTTGACCTTATAACATTCGAAACAGGCATATCAATATACCACACTCCCTCCTTTTCCTGGTTCTTGTTAATGTCGGTTTCATAAAACGAAGGTCCAACCAGGGTTGCAGGGCCTGTAACTGTCCATCTTACAGGATTATTAGCTCCGTAGACATGATTACCCTGTGCATCCACAATATCAGCCGAGATGATAACAACCGAAGCCGGATCAGCTGTAATTTTATTTGATGAACCGGAAAGAACGATTTTTGCAGGGACATCAGCCATTTCCACCTTTGAAGTAACAGTTTTGCCTTCCCGGGTACCTACTGCACTTAATGTTCCCTTCTCAACAAGTATGTCCTTAAAAGTCACGCTATGAAAATTACCCTGGTCGGGGACCAGTGATCCTATACTTACCCCATTCACAAAAAGTTCAACTTTTGTGCAGTTGGAATTAACGGTAATATCATGTTTCTGTCCAAGGTATTGTGATCTCCAGTAATGCGGCTGGATATAAACCATCGGTTGATCGTGGTATGTTGCCTGCCAGAAATAATAGGCATATTTAGGTACACGGTAGACATCGACGTAGCCTTTTGGATTGACATGCAGAAGGGGCGAGTTAAGGTATTCCCTATCCGCACCATGATCTTCATAGAGCCAGGTACAAAGATTACCTGTTCCGAAACGACCGCTGGCTTTCAGCATATTCTGCTGGTGTTCTTCTGTTCCGCAATACTGCTGATCCTCGGGTTCAAGATCCCTGACATCTTTATTATACCAGCCACGGATAGTGCACCGCAGTAAGTTTTCAAGCGCCAGGTTCTCATCAGTATGTTTTACATAGATCCCTGCAGAACCTTCAGTAACCCGACGGGCGGTAAGTATCCTGGTTGTATCTTCCGTAAAAGCGATCTTTGAGTCGACAGCATGATTTGTTTCATTTCCCATGCTCCAGAACATAATGCTCGGATGGTTCCTGTCGCGACGGATCATCTCTTTCATCTGCATCTCCTGAACCTCTGGCGAGAAAGACTGGTTTTTAATGCTGGGAGATTCCTCGTCAATCATTATTCCATACCTGTCGGTGAGATCGTAGACGTACTTATCATTGGGATAATGAGCAGTCCTCATGAAATTATAGTTCAGGTTCACGGCGATATCCCTGAAATCCATTTCAGTTATCCATTTCGGGATCGCATCGCCCAGCCATGGGTATTCCTGGTGTCTGTTCCCTCCATGTATTATCACCTTTTTCCCGTTCACATGTAAGAAATTTTCTTTATAATCCCACCTGAACCATCTGAATCCCAATGGGCTGGAATAACTGTCAGCAACTCTTGAACCATCAGTCACCTCGGACCATACCCTGTACAGGTATGGATTATCAGGAGACCAGAGATGCGGGGTTTTGACAGGCTTGGAGACCTGGTCGAATTTGTAAACCTGTTTCGGGCCAATAGTATATTTAGTTGTGAGAACCTGAAGGACTTTCGCTGATGCATCTATTATAAAGGTACTAAGTGAGCAGGTTTTAGGCTGGGAATAATCATTCTTTACCCATGTCTGGACACGTACAGTACCAGCTTTTTCCGATACAACCGGAGTCGTAACAAAGGTACCGCCTTCATGGGTAGCCGATCCCTGCATGGGTATAAAAAGTTTATTCTTGATCACAAGGGTAACATCGCGATAAATTCCCCCATACACATTAAAATTACCTGCAGCCATCGGCGGGATGTTGAACTCATCCTTCTGCCTGTTATTCACTGCAACCACCAGGACATTATCCTTCCCTTTTATCAGATGGTCAGTGATATCAAAATCGAACGATCCGTATCCGCCCTTATGATCTCCAAGGTATTTGCCATTTATCCATACCCTGCAATATTTCTGAACACCTTCGAACTCGATAAAGACCTTCTTATCAGTAATATCTGTATTAACAATAAAATGTTTCCTGTACCATCCCCAGCCGGTCCACCAGTAGGGATTATCGTTTTCGGAGGCACTCTTTATAAACGGATGTATCTCTCCTGTCGTTTCGTAGGTACTCCAGGTATGGGGGATACTTATGACGGGCCACTTTGAATCATCATATCCAGGGGCTTCACAACCTACATCCCGGCTCTCTGCCGGGAAATAATTAAAAGTCCAGTGGGAATTTATGATTTTTTCGATCCGGGGACTCTTCTGAGGAGTGGTGCTCTTTGCTCCTGCTTCTGACAATAAAACGCAGAACAAAAGAAGGATCAATATTATCTTTATTCTCATGGCCGGAAGGTTTCGTGCAATAAAATTACATATATTCTTTGAAGAATTATAAATAATGACTGGCTGGAATATTAAATATGCAAACCTTAATTAAGACTTTCACTGCAACGCCTCCCGTTAACCTAAACCGAATAAGCCGGATACGGGACGATATCGGTTCTTCGTTTACCCCGGCCCCAGGGGGAGCGAAGAACCTATATTCTCAATCATTTCCAATTGATATTCAAATATTATGATTATCCTGATTTTTTTAACATTTAATAGATAAACACTCCTCCCCTTGCCCTTAAGGGGAGGAGCCGGAGGAGGGGTTCAATCGGTTCTTCGTTTACCCCGGCCCCAGGGGGAGCGAAGAACCTATATTCTGTTAGTCATAACCAATTGATATTCAAATATTATGATTATCCTGATTTTTTTAACATTTAATAGATAGACACTCCTCCCCTTTCCCTTAAGGGGAGGAGCCGGAGGAGGGGTTCAATCGGTTCTTCGTTTACCCCGGCCCCAGGGGAGCGAAGAACCTATATTCTGTTAGTCATAACCAATTGA
>JGI20214J51650_10000042_pt1 | contig 73438 bp, 73 predicted proteins | sample WetSurMetagenome_FD_51650 | JGI IMG/M metagenome (IMG submission 51650)
TCCACAGAAATGTCTGAAACGCCAAATCTCAAAATATTTGGACGTGATTTTTATATGATGCAACGAATCACTTTCAACGTGATTTTAGATGATGCAATTCGAACGCTTGCAGTTACAATCTGATATATGTACAATAGAGTAATGAAAATTGCATGGCTTGATTGCTCGGCGGGTGTAAGCGGCGATATGCTTCTCGGGGCGCTGGTTGACGCAGGGGTCAGTCTTTCAGCTATCAAAAAGAAGTTGAGCTTAATCTCCATCGAGGGCTACACAATCTCTTCCAAACCCGTCACTCGCAATAGCGTGGCGGCTACAAAGGTCGATGTCAGATTGTCGAAGTCTTCGACTGAGGCAAGAAGATGGAAGGATGTGCGCAAGCTCATCAATAGTTCAGCGCTCGACAAATCAATAAAAGAAAAGGGACTTGCGATCTTCGAAATGCTCTTTGAAGCGGAAGCGGCTGTGCATAAAGCCTCTATCGATACAGTCCACCTGCATGAATTGGGAGCGGTGGATTGCATGGTAGATATATTCGGAACCATTATCGGCCTTGAACTTCTGGAAATCGATAAATTGACGGCCTCTGCGGTCAATACGGGGGAAGGAACGGTTAATACCGCCCACGGCGTCATGCCTGTGCCGGCCCCGGCTACTATCAAACTGCTTCAGGGAATCCCCTGCTATTCATCAGGAATCTCTTTTGAACTTACAACCCCTACGGGAGCCGCATTACTCAGAGGACTTGTCGGCTCTTTTGGCAGGATGCCCGCAATGTGTGTGGACAAAGTTGGTTACGGCGCCGGAACACGCGAAATAGCGGATATGCCCAATGCGCTGAGAATCCTTGCGGGCAGCGATTATTGCAACACAGAAACCGACTCAAAAATCGCGGGAGACAATGTCCTGGTGATCGAAACGAATATAGATGATATGAATCCCCAGTACTATGAAAGCGTCATGAGCAGGCTTTTTGCAGCAGGGGCTCTGGATGTGTTTCTCGAAAACATCATAATGAAAAAAGGCCGCCCGGCCATCAAACTGACAGCCATTATAAAAAGTAATGACGTTGCGAATATCGCCCGTATCCTGTTTTCCGAAACCACAACAATAGGTCTGCGCATGCATACCGCGGGCAGGATAACCCTCGACAGAACCGCCATAAGGATCAAGACAAAATTCGGGATTGTTCATTTCAAGATATCGGGCCATGACGGCAAAACTATTACCGTAACTCCGGAATACGATGACCTGAAGGCCATATCGGAAAAGACCGGTATCCCCGTAAAGACTATCGCCGCAAGACTTTCACGCATCAGCATTCCCAAAGCCTGAGCCGCTGCAATACATGGTTATCGCTATGTCTTATGCGCGGTTATTTGAGTAAATCCTCTGTTTTTTGTTATCTTTTCTATTACATGTTTTATCGGCTGAATTAGCGCATTTGGAGAATATATGACCAGAACAGAGATAAGGAAAGAACTGCTTTCGGGCAATGACGCCATGGGAAGGGGCGCTATTGAAGCGGGGATCTCGCTTGCAACAAGCTATCCCGGCACCCCTGCCACAGAGATATTGCAGTATATTGCCCGCAATTTTTCGGGACGCGCAGAATGGGCGATTAATGAAAAGGTGGCGCTCGAAACAGCCATCGGCGCGTCTTACGCGGGCAGACGGGCCATCTGCTCGATGAAACACGTAGGGTTGAATGTCGCCGCCGATCCGCTGATGACAGCGCCGTATCTTGGCGTAAGGGGCGGATTGACGCTCGTGATAGCCGATGATCCGGGCGCTTACTCATCGCAGAATGAGCAGGATTCGCGTATATTGGCGAGGTTTGCCAACATACCCTGCCTGGAACCGGCGGACTCGCAGGAGGCCAAGGATATGGTTATGGCCGCTTTCGATCTTTCGGAAGAGTTGGGTCTGCCGGTAATGGTGCGCACTCTCACACGTGTTTCTCACGCACTGTCCCCGGTCTCTATTTATGAACCGAGGGAAGAAAATCCCCTTGTGATCAGAAAGGAGCCTGAACGCCTGCTCGCGGTGCCGGCCAATGTGGTAAGGCTGCATAAAGAACTTATCAACAAACAATCGGCCCTGAAAAAATGGTCGTCTGAATCCGGCTTCAACAAATCCTTCAAATCAGGAAACAGGCGCGGCATAATAGCCTGCGGTGTCACATACATGTATGCGAGAGAGGCAAGGGGCGACTTTGACCTGCTGAAAATTTCCGCTTATCCCTTCCAGGAAGATCTGATAAAAGATTTTGTTAAAGGTCTGGATGAGATATGGGTTCTCGAAGAAGGCGAACCCATTGTTGAAGAGATAACCCGCAAATATCATTCAACAGTCAAAGGCAAACTTTCCGGAGACCTGAGAGCTGTCGGAGAATTGGGGCCCGATGCGCTGCTCGAAGCCCTTGGACAATCTTCACCTGAAAGGACTGCTCCGGCGGACCTTTTGAGACGGCCGCCTTCATTATGCGCCGGCTGCTCGCATCGCGAACTTTATAAATCCCTGAAAGCGGCAAAGCCTGCCTTCACAACCGGTGATATAGGCTGTTATACCCTCGGAGCGGCTCCGCCCCTGAACGCAATGGACACATGCCTGTGTATGGGAGCGAGTATCGGCAAGGCTGTCGGAATGTCGCTGGCCGGCGCAAAACGAGTGGCGGCGGTAATAGGCGATTCAACCTTTATGCATTCCGGGATCACCGCCCTGATCAGCGCGGTTTATAATAAGGCCGATATATTGGTCATCATACTGGACAATTCCACTACAGCAATGACGGGCCATCAACCAACAGCTCTTACAGGAGTCTCGGCAAAAGGTGAAGAAGGTGGCAAGGTTGAGCTTGAGACTTTGTGCCGCGCATGCGGAGCTTCGTCGGTTGAGGTAATTGATCCGGTCAATCATGAAGCCACCGAAAAGCTGATAAGGGAGAAACTTGATTCTGACGGTGTAAATGTAATAATCGCCAGACGGCCCTGCATACTAATAAAGAAAAGATGATTTATTTCATGCCGTAACATACAGACTGCTTGCGGACGCCGTAGTCCTCCTCCACCCGAGCTGGATTATATTTCTCTTTATCGGGGCGTTCCGGGGCAGAAAATATAAGGCCGTCAGGATAGCGCATCTTGGCGGCCTCGCTTATGAGCTAAAAAAAGGCCCGGCTGATTTTTCAGACCGGGCCTGTCTTGAACAATCCGGGAATCTACATCTTGTAAAGAGTCTCTCCATTCAGGACATTGATCCCCGCTTTTCTGAACACCTTGATCCCGGCGTCGACATCCTCTGTGCGCAGTATCACGACCGCCTTGTCGCCGCCTTTTGCTATGAAGGCATAAAGATATTCCACATTCAGATCAGCGTCGCTCAGGACTTTTAACGCCGTCGCAAGGCCGCCCGGCCTGTCATCTATCTCGACCGCTATTACATAATTTTCCTTTACGGTAAAGCCCGCCTTTTCGAGGGCCTTTCTCGCCTTGTCGGGATCAGGGACTATGAGCCTGAGGATACCGAACTCGGATGTGTCGGCAATCGAAAGCGCGCGGATGTTTATCTTTGCCGTTGCAAGTGTGTCGAGCGCCCCGGAAAGCCTGCCCTTTCTGTTTTCGAGAAATACCGATATCTGTTTCAGTTTCATGGCCATCTCCTTTTATAATTCGCGCTTGTCTATTACACGCTTAGCCTTGCCTTCGCTTCTCGGCAGGCTCTTGGGCTCCACAAGGGAAACCTTGACCCTAAGATTGATCGCTTTTTCTATATTGCGCTCTATCGTTTTCCTCAAGTCCTCGATATGCCTGATCTCATCCGAGAACATCTTTTTGGATATCTCGACCTGCACCTCCATTTCATCCAGATACTGCGGCCTTGTAATGATGATCTGGTAGTGTGGTTCAACGCCTTTAACTTCGAGAATCGCCCTTTCTATCTGCGACGGGAATATGAGCACACCGCGTATCTTGATCATGTCGTCGCTGCGTCCGGTAATTCGCGCCATCCTGACAATAGTCCTTCCGCATTTGCAGGGTTCCCTGTGCAGTGACGTAATGTCCCTTGTGCGGAAACGTATCATCGGAGTGCCCTGCCTGGTGAGTGTTGTCAGCACAAGCTCTCCGGTTTCACCATCCGGCAACGGCTCAAGCGTCTCAGGAGATATCACTTCCGGATAGAAATGGTCTTCGAAAATATGCAGGCCGTTCTTGTGTTCGCATTCGTTCGCAACCCCCGGCCCGATGATTTCCGTCAAACCGTAGATGTTGAGGGCCGTGATACTGAACCGCGATTCTATCTCGTCACGTATCTTTTCTGTCCACATTTCGGCCCCGAAACAACCTGCCTTGAGCTTAATCTTCTTGATCAATCCGGCTTCCGCCGCGCTATCTGCAAGATAGAGCGCATAAGAAGGGGTACAGGTTATATGGGTTGTTCCGAGATCGCACATAATGTCGATCTGTCTCTTGGTGTTGCCGGCTGATATCGGTACGAGAGTGGCGCCGATCTTCTGGGCCCCGTAATGAACGCCAAGCCCGCCTGTGAAAAGACCATAGCCGTAACCGTTCTGTATAATAGCGTCCTTGCTGACGCCGGCCATAGTAAGGCTGCGGGCCATCACTTCTCCCCACAGATCAATGTCCGAACGCGTATAGCCTACTACAATCGGAGTGCCGGTCGTGCCGGAAGAGGTGTGGATCTCGACGATCTCGCTCTGGGGGACTGCGAACATACCAAAAGGAAATCCGTCCCTGAGGTCCATCTTCGTGGTAAACGGCAGTTTTTTAATATCATCGAGAGATTTTATTGATGAGGGTTTTATCTTCATGTCCGCAAAAAGCTTTTTATAATGCGGAACATTCTCTCCTGCAAGCCTTACCGTCTCCCTGAGTCTTTCGAGCTGCAGTTCCCTGAGTTCATTGGACGGCATACACTCTGCCTGTTTGTTCCAGATCATCTTGGCGCTCCTTTTCTAGCTTTTAAAGTCATCATATTTGAAAAAACTCAGGTTAGTCCCTGAGAGTTGTTCCTTAGCCTTCTCTATGTCCTTCACCTCGACAAGCAGATATGCCCTTGCCCTCGACTCGACTACATAGACATAGGCGTTTTCGATATTTACTCCGTTTTCCGAAAGAATATGTGTAACCTCGTAAAGGCCGCCCGGACTGTCCTTCATCTCGACGGCCAGCACTTCGCTCAGATTGACGGAAAAGCCATTCTCCTTCAGTTTTTCATATGCCAGATCGCATTTGTCCACGAGCAACTTGATTATGCCGAAGCCGTTTGTGCTCGTGATAGAGATGGCAAGGATATTGATGCCTTCCTGGGAAAATATCTTTGTGATCTTTTCGATCCTGCCCGGCTTGTTCTCCGAAAAAACCGATACCTGCCTAACCTTGTCCATATCTTCTCCTTATCTGATTCAATAATATCCCCAACTACATCGTCCTGTTGTCGATGACCCTCTTGGCCTTGCCCTCGCTTATCGGCAAAGCGCCTGGTTCGAGCAGTTCCACGTTGGGTTTGACGATGATCGCCGCCCTGATCTTGTCCGTTATCTCTTTCCGCAGGCTGATAAGATGGTCGATATTGCCGTCAAACAGGTCTTTGGATATCTCGACCCTGACGGTTATGTCGTCAAGGGATTCGAGGACAATCTGATAGTTCTGCGCAACCCCCTTGATGCTCATCAGGACCTGTTCGATCTGCTGCGGGAAGATGTTCACGCCCCTTGCAATGAACATGTCGTCCGACCTGCCGAGCATGCGCGATATGCGACGGTGCGTTCTGCCGCATTCGCACGGCTCATTGATTATCATCGTTATGTCCCTGGTGCGATATCGTATAAGAGGCATTGCCTGACGCCTGAGAGTTGTAAGAACCATTTCGCCCTTCTCCCCCTCCGGAACGACCTCACCGGTTTCCGGATTGATAATCTCAAGCAGGAAATAGTCTTCCCACAAGTGCAGGCCGCTCTTTTGTGTGCATTCAAAGGCAACGCCGGGGCCGTTCATTTCCGTGAGTCCGTAACAGTTAAAGACATCTATGCCCAGGCCATATTCAATCTTGCGCCTCGTCTCTTCTGTATAAGGCTCGGCGCCCATATACGCTCGCTTGAGGCACAGATCCTTACCAACATCGATCCCGCGCGCCTGCATTACACCCGCCACGTATAGGGCATAACTGGGTGTTAAATGAATGGCAGTAGTGCCAAAGTCCTGCATCAGCGATATCTGCCTGTCCGTATTGCCGGGACCGGCTGGTATAACCATCGCGCCTATCTTTTCGGCTCCGTAATGCATTACCAGCGCGCCTGTAAAAAGCCCGTACGTCATCATGTTCTGCAGGATGTCCCCCCTGACCGTTCCTGACATGGTGAGGCCGCGCGCAATTAGATTGGCGGCATTATCCACATCCTGTTTAGAGAAAAAAATTGCTTTTGGCTTGCCGGTAGTGCCGCTCGAAGTATGCAGGCGCATGATTTCCTCACCAGGCACAGCTACAAGACCTCTCGGATATGTTTCGCGAAGATCCGTATTGGTCGTGAAGGGGAGTTTCTGTATATCTTTGAGGCTCCTGAAATCATCAGGCGCGAGCCCGGCCTTATCAAACCGCGCCCTATAGAATGGCACGTTGTCGTATACGCGCTTCAGCGTCTGCCTGAGGTTATGGAGCTGGCACGCCTCAAGAAAAGGTCTTTCGATCGTCTCTTCATCTTTCTGCCAGAATAAGTTTGATATCTCTGAATTGCTCTTGCTCATCTGAGTCTTGTTATCTCCTGTCCTTTTTTAAATGCTTCTATATTGATCTGCACGGTCTTCTGCGGCACAGATTCGCTTATAGCCTGCTCCCATTTCTCAGCCGGAAAGTCCAGATAAGAAGAAAGGGCGCCCACCATTATCACATTCTCCGCCTTCAGATTGCCGACTTCCCTGGCGATGGCGAGACTGTCTATGGCGACAACCTTAAAGCCCCCGGCAAGAAGTCTCTTTTCAGCGTCCTCTGGATAGAGGCCAGCTGACCCGTCCGCTGTTTGGGGGACTATCCTTTTTGCGCTGAGGATAACCGTAGCCGCGGGTTTCAGATAGTACGAATTACGAAGACCTTCGAGTTCCTCAAGGGCGACTAAAAAATCGGCAGCCCCCCTGGGTATCAATGGAGAAAACACCTCATCGCCAAACCGCACATGACTAATAACGCTCCCGCCCCTCTGGGCCATCCCATGCAGCTCGCTCTCCTTCACCATCAGTCCGCTCAGGAAAGCGCACTTTGCCAATATGGCGCTGGCAAGCACGATGCCCTGCCCGCCCACTCCCGATAATAATACACTTGTCAAGTTCATTTTAAGCCGTCCTCGCAATAACCGGGCTTAAGCGTTTCAAGGCTAGGCCCGGGGTGTCCAGAGATTTTATCATACATGCCCGCAACATCACAATATATGATATCCCGCATTGTCAGCCGAATGACACGGGACGCCCCTTGATTTTTTTCTCCTTATCTAATATTATCAATTCACCTGATTGTGGCATCATTTATGGAGATTATTAATAACAACGTCCTTTTCAGTTTGGTAACAGGCTTAATATATATATAATGTGTTTGACTCGCAGCAAGCCGGGAATAAATATTTGAAAGGAACGGACATGACTGTACACCCTGCTGTAAAGCTCTTATTATTGCTCGCCGTGCTAGTGTTTGCCTTGCCCGCTTACTCTGATCCGATTGAACCCTCCAAAGCGCAGGCTGAAACCTCCTCGTCGCCCACTTTTATAGACTTGGCCGATACTAAATTTTCTGCAGGAGGAAGTATCAGGCTCCGCCAGGAAATCTGGACCAATACGGTCTTTCTCGGCGCCAAAAACTCTGCGACCGGCGGCCCATTCCAGTATGACAGGGACTTTTTCCGCCTGAGGGTTTCGCTATGGGGACAAGCCGATATAGGTAAAAATTTCGACGTCTATGCGAAGCTTACCACTGAACCCAAATATAATCTTGGGCCATACCATCAGACTGTCGTCGGCGAATCGCACGGCCAGTATACTGATCAGGACGAAGTCATAGTCGACAACCTTTATATAACGGGGAAAAAACTTTTAAACGGAGTTTTGGACGTGCGAGTGGGCAGGCAGGATTTCATGAGCCCCGACGATATTTACGGCGAAGGATTCCTGATTATGGACGGCACCCCGGGCGACGGTTCGAGGTCTTTTTATTTCAATGCGGCCAAATTCAGGTTTAATATTACCCCTCAAAACAGTGTAGACGTGGTATATATAACCGATTCGGATACGGACACCCTGATGCCTTCACTGCATCCGGCCATCTCCGGCAACTCCCTGTACATCAGCAACAGGAGACTACTGAACACTTCGCACGAGCAGGGCGTGATACTTTACAGCAGGAACAAATTCAGCGACATTGCCACCTTCGATCCCTATTATATCTACAAGGTTGAAGACGGTTTTCTTACAAACCCGAGACTGAAGCTGCATACCTTCGGAGGCCGGGCGACCGTTAACTACAAAGGCTGGAGGGCAAAGGGAGAACTCGCTTACCAGTTCGGTGAATATGACAAAAGCAGCGTCTATCCAGACGGAATCGACAGGACGGGTCTGGGAGGATATTTCTTCTTCGGCCGCAAATTCGAAGAGGTCCCTGGAAAGCCTGAAATAGATCTTGGAGTTGTATATTATTCAGGCGATAACAGAAATGACGGCGCGAATAAACGCAGCGCTTTTGATCCCCTCTTTGCAAGATTCCCTTCCTGGAATGAGCTTTTGGTCTATACGCTTATTCCTGAAAATTCCGCAAAATATGCCAACGGTGTGCCTGGATACTGGACCAACCTTGCCATTGCCATGATTAAAGGAAAGGTCGGCATCTCCAAGACGACCGCCCTGACGGCAACTTACCAGTATCTGATGGCCCCTGAGAAGACCTCCGGACTCAATCCTGATATGTTCTCCAACGACAGCAGGGACAGGGGACATCTCTTCACAGGGATTCTGACCCAGAATATCATGAAAAATCTGGACGGCATGCTGCAATTTGAATACTTCATTCCAGGAAAGTTTTATGCCGCTAATACAAATGACGCAGTCTTTTTCAGGTGGCAGCTCCAGTATAAATTCTAGCGGTCTAAGCATTTGGGGTTCCTGAAACGGGACCGGAGATGCATTCTCCGGTCCCGTTTCTTTACAGAACAAATCGATGTCCGGTTAGCTTGTCACCTGCGGGTATCCATATGCCGGATAATCTTGCCCTCAACAAGGAAGATAACCATCTCCGCGATATTAGTAGCATGATCGGCAATCCGTTCAAGACTGGAGGCAACAAAACTGACCTTCATGCCCCTGGCGATAGCCGAAGGATCTTTCGCCATAAACAGGGCAAGTTCATCAAGTATCAAATGCTTCAGACGGTCTACTTCCTCATCCCTTGATATAACGTCCATAGCCAGAGCCATGTCCTTTCTGACAAAAGCGTCAAGGGCATCCCTCGTCATCTTCTGAACTATTGCCGTCATTTTGGGGATATCGATATAAGGTTTCAGTACCGGCTCCCGATTAAGCTCTATCGCCCGTCTGGAGATACTTACCGCCTGATCTCCCATGCGTTCGAGGTCTGTCGTAATCTTCATGGCGGTCGTTATCAGGCGCAGATCGCCCGCTGTCGGCTGGCGCAAGGCTATCATTTTGATCGCCTCTTCATCGATCTCTATGTCAAGCGCATTTATCTTTGCATCGTCGGCAATCACGCTGCCTGCCAGTTCGTCGTTACGCTCAACGAGCGCCTCTATAGAATTCCTGATGGCCAGTTCAACCCCGGCCCCTATCCTGAGGATCAACTCCTTCAAGTGTGTCAATTCATCATCAAAGACCGTCATTAGCCAAACCTCCCGGTGATATAGTCCTCAGTAAGCTTTACCGAGGGCGTAGTGAACATTTTTTGTGTTTCATCGAATTCGATCATTTCGCCGAGCATAAGAAATCCCGTCCAGTCCGAAATCCTAGCGGCCTGCTGCATATTATGAGTAACGACAATGATGGTTATCTCCTTTTTCAGCGTCTGCGTGAGTTCCTCTATCTTGGCGGTGGATATGGGATCGAGAGCGGACGTCGGCTCATCGAACAGAAGCGCCTCGGGGTTGACCGCAAGAGCCCTGGCTATAACCAGCCTCTGCTGCTGCCCTCCTGAAAGATCATAAGCGCTCGAATTCAGCTTGTCCTTGACCTCATTCCACAATGCGGCATGATGCAACGCCTTTTCGACCTTTTCAGAAATATCCGACCGTTTTTTCACTCCTTTGAGTTTCAAGCCGTACGCGACATTATCGAATACACTCATCGGAAAGGGTGTGGGTTTCTGGAACACCATGCCTATGCGGCTCCTGAGGTCTATCAGATCTGTGTCGGGCGCAAGTATATTTTTACCCTGAAAGTGGATCTCTCCCTCATACCTGTTTTTAGGATAAAGGTCATGCATCCTGTTAAAACAACGCAACAGTGTCGTTTTGCCGCAGCCGGAAGGCCCGATAAGGGCGGTGATCGCGTTTTTCCTGATCGGCAGGTTTATATTTTTCAGGGCATGCACGTTACCCGCGTAATAAAAGTTCAGATTGGTTACCGCTATTTCAGGTTGGTCGGACACTATCTATACCTCCATTTGATGACAAGTCTTCCCGCAATGGTCAGGGCCAGGACAAAGACAGTTATGACGAAAGCGGCAGCCCAGGCCTGGGCGTGCCAGTTATCATAAGGCCCCATCGCATACTGGAATATGGTCACAGTAAGCGACGAGACCGGTTCATTCATGTTGACCGAATAATATGCGTTATTGAAAGAAGTGAAAAGCAGCGGCGCGGTCTCTCCGGCAACGCGGGCTATCGAAAGAATTATACCTGTCAGTATTCCGGAAGCCGCTCCGCGGTAGACTACCTGGGTGATAACCTTATAGTATGGAGCGCCAAGCGCAAAAGCGGCCTCACGCTGCGACCACGGCACCATGGAAAGCATGTCCTCGGTGGTCCTTACAACCACAGGGATCATAATTATTGCAAGGGCAATTGCCCCGGCCCATCCGCTGAAGTGGCCCAGCGGTTTGACCATCAGGGCATAGACAAATGTGCCTATGACAATCGACGGCACACTTACCATTATATCGGCAAGAACACCGATTATCCGCGATATAGTTCTCCCTTTTCCATACTCGGCCAGAAAAGTGCCTCCGAGGATTCCTATCGGCACTCCGATCAATGTCGCAAATAAGGTAATAAGTAACTGCCCGACAAAAGCGTTCTTGAGCCCGCCGCCCTCATCGCCTGCGGGCGCGGGATCATTGAAAAAGAGATCGAGATTCAAGGCCGAAAAACCCTTGACGAGGACATCTCCCAGTATGAAACCGAGCCAGAACAGGCCGAACAGGGCCGCAAGAGCGCTCAGCGTCATGGCCATGACCCCCCGGATTTTCCTTCTTTGAACAATAGTCATCGGGAATATTTCCTTTCCGCCTTGAGCAGGAAGAATTTCGCTACAGCAAGGGTTATGAAGCTCATGGCAAACAGGATCAGCGCCAGATAAAACAGGGAAGCGAGATAGATGTCGGTGTCGGCCTCTGCAAATTCATTGGCAAGCGTTACGGTAATAGTTGCCGCAGCGTCAAGCAGAGAACTGGTGATCTTGTGATTATTGCCGAGAACAAAAGCCACTGCCATAGTTTCCCCGAGCGCCCTGCCGAGGGAGAGAACCACGCCGCCGAACACGCCGAGTTTGGCGTAAGGGATGATTATATGTTTGATCACTTCCCACTTTGTTGCGCCGAGCGCGTAAGCCGATTCCTTTACAACAGCAGGCGTAAGTTTGAAGGAATCCCTCGATATGCTGGCGGTAAAGGGAATTATCATGATACTCAGGATTATGCTGGAGGTAAGAAGGTCTATGCCCATCGGAGGGCCTGCAAACAGTTTTGAAATTACAGGTATGTCCTCCGTCATTTTTTTCAGGGCGGGTTCTATCAGTTCACTCATAATCGGAGAAAGCGTAAAGAGTCCCCACATGCCGAAAATTATGCTCGGTATGGCTGCGAGCAGCTCTATCGCGCCTCCTATAGGCCCCTTCAGGAAATTAGGCGCTATTTCCGTGACAAAGATCGCTATGCCGATCGCTATGGGCACAGCGATTGCCATCGACAGCAACGTGGTGACAAAGGTCCCGTAGATGTTCGTCAAGGCCCCGAACGATTCCGTGACCGGATTCCAGTCATCGCTGGTTATGAAGGCCCATACTCCGAAGCGGTCAATAGCAGGCCACGACTCCTTTACAAGAACATAAAGTATCCCCACAATCAGCATGATCACCATGAACGATGAGATTGCGGTAATTCCGGCAAAAAGCATGTCTATCGGATTCTTTTTGGAAATCATGGCTATATCTTCAATTTATTCATTTATCTGCGGTTCTTAAAATCAGCGGCGACAGGGCGTGCCCAGGCGCTTCTTCATACTGCCCTGTCGCCGGAGCCGAGTTCCTATCTGCCTATGTTTGTTTTCCAGTATTTTTCGACCTTGGCCTTGAGACTTGCGGGCAATGGAACATATGCGAGGTCTCTCGCCTTGGCGTCACCGTTCTTGAATGCCCACGAGAAAAATTGAGCCACCTTTGCGTTTGTAGCCGTCTTTTCCTTTGCAAGCAGTATGAACGTCGCGCCGGCTATGGGCCAGGAGCTCTGACCCGGGGCGTTTGTGAGCCAGGAGTAAAAACCATTAGAGGAACTGAAAGTCGCGGTCTCTGCCGCATTTTCAAAGCTGGTGAAGTCGGGGTGGACATAATAACCGGCCTTGTTCAGTAATCTGGTATAAACGAGTCTGTTCTGTTTTGCATAGGCAAACTCCACATATCCTATGGAGCTGCGTGTCCTCTTGACATAGTTGGCGACTCCCTCATTGCCCTTTGCGCCTATCCCCACCGGGTATTTGACTGCCTTGCCTTCCCCAACCTGGCTCTTCCATTGGGGACTGACCTCGCTGAGATAATGTGTAAATATCGATGTCGTGCCTGATCCGTCGGCGCGATAAACCACGACGATTTCATTGTGCGGCAGGCTGAGATTCGGATTAACGGCCTTGATTGCCGGGTCGTCCCAGTAGTTGATCGTGCCCATGAATATACCTGAAAGAGTATCAGGTGTAAGCGTAAGCTGACCGTCACTTACGCCTTTAATATTCACAACAGGCACAACTCCTCCAATAACCGCCGGGAACTGCAAAAGGCGGCTTTTCTTCAGTTGCGCAGGCTTCAGGGGATCATCCGACGCTCCAAAATCCACTGTGCGCTCTGAAATCTGCCTCTGGCCTCCTCCAGATCCGATGGACTGGTAGTTGAGTTTTACACCGCTGACCTTATTGTAATCATAACCCCATGAGGAATATACCGGGTATGGGAAAGAGGCTCCCGCTCCGTTAAGGGTTTCCGCTGCGTTAACCTGAGCAAAGACCAGAGTGCAAGCGACGGTTAGGATTGCTGCCAATAGCTTTTTCATCTTAACTCCTTTTCATGTTTTTTGATTCCTACTTAGGAGTATAGTAATAAAAAAACCATTACAGAAATGTGACGCCAATGTTACATTTGTGTTACAGATAAATCTTTACAACGGTTCCGGAGCCCGGAGAACTCTCTATTTTTATATCCCATCCATGGGCTTTAACCAGATGCTTCACTATTGCGAGACCAAGCCCTGTGCCGCCCATCTTTCTTGAGCGGGCTGAATCCACACGATAGAAGCGCTCTCCCAGTCTCGCAAGATGCTTCGCAGGAACGCCTATCCCCGTATCCTCGACAAACAGATATGGCTTTCCGTTATCGACAGCCGAACCGAATCTGACCCAACCGCTCTCAGTAAACTTGATTGCGTTGTCGACAAGATTGGTGAATATCTGGATCAGCCTGTCCTTGTCCGCTTCTATCTCCCGAAGGTTTTCATGAACAACCGGTTCGAGAGAAAGATGTTTATTGCCGGCCTTTTCACCGAGGATAGACACTATCTGGTCAAGCGTGTCCCCGATATTCACCCTGGTCCTGTTTATTGCAGTTACTCCGAGTTCAATTTGAGATAGCGTCAGCAAGTCGTTCACAAGATTATTTATGCGTTCACTGTTCTGGCGAATGGCCTCAAGGAACCTTACGGCGTTTTCCCTGTCGCCAATGGCTCCATCCAGCAGCGTATCAGAGAATCCTTTTATGGCAGTGATAGGCGTCCTGATCTCATGGGAAATATTGGCGACAAAGTCTTTCCTCACCTGTTCTAGTTTTTCGATCTTGGTTATATCATGGAATATAATTACAAAACCGGCGAGATCCGATTCATTATAAAGAAACGGAGACACAAGCGCATTGAAATGACGCTCCAAAGGGGCCTCAATCCTGATCTTTGAAGATCCGCACTCGCCTGTATTGCGGATACGTTCGACAAGCTCGGAAAAAGCGTTGCTGCGAACCACCTCCAGGTAATGTCTGCCGGGCGCAGGCCCATCGGAAAAGAATGAATCGGCAGCCGCATTCGAGAGCAATATATTCCCTTTTATGTCTATTATCAGAAGAGGATCGGGTATGCTTTTGAGTATGACATTAAGCCTGGTTCTCTCCTCTTCGCTCCGGGCAAGCAATCCGCGGAGCCTGTCCGACATGGCGACAAGGTTTTCGGCTATCTCTCCGAATTCCCCCCCCGTCTTCATGAACATACGCTTGTCGATCTCGCCTCCGGCAAGAGACGATGACAGCTCTCTGAGCCGCCCGACCAGTCTCCTTAACTGCTCTGTCTGGAACACGACAAACAGCCACATGATAAAAAGAGCCAGCACCAGAATAATTGATATATTTATACGCAGCCTGTCGACCGCTTTATCGATGTCTGTCAGCGGAACGGCCAGCCTGACGAATCCGGCAATTTCGCTGCGGACCATTATCTTCTTTGCGAAATACAGGAAATCTGCATTGATCGTATCGCTGTGGCGTATCAGGCTGCCTGAACCGAACATACGGGCCCGGGAGATCTCGGTGCGCTGTGAATGGTTTTCCATGTTGACCGACGACGTTTCTGAATCCCCTATAACCCTGCCATCAGGCTGTATTACGGTAACCCGCGAGCCCGTCTTTTCCCCGAGCTCCGCACAGAGTCCGTCAATACTGCCCCTGTCGAAAACTATCCGGTCGGAAATGATATCTATCTGGGCGGACAGCATTTTGCGAAGTTCGTCAACATGGCTTTCCCTGACAACGGATGTAATATACACCTCGGATACAACAAGGGCCGCAACAAGCACGACCGCATAGATAAGAAAGAGTCTTTTGAAATAACTCCTTTTCATATCTCTTTTTCCATGTAATACCCGACACCACGCTTTGTTTTAATGTATTTCGGATCTGAAGGATCGTCTTCCACCTGAATGCGCAACCGCCTCATATGTACATCCACAGTCCTCGGTTCGACAAAGACATCATCCTTCCATACAGCGTCGAGCAGGCGGTCACGTGTGAATACCTTTCCCCTGTTTTCAGCAAGACATAGCAGAAGTTTGAATTCGGTTGAACTGAGTTCTAACGGTATGCCCGACTTTACAACTGTATAAGCTCCCTTGTCCATTTCCAGCGAACCTATAACGATCTTGCCGCCGGGCTGCCGGTTTTCCGAACTGCGGCGAAGAACCGCTCTGACCCTCGCGATCAGTTCTCTTACGCTGAAGGGTTTTGAAATATAATCGTCGGCGCCCATTTCGAGTCCGAGCACGCGGTCGGACTCATCGGATTTAGCGGTAAGCATGATGATCGGGAGACTATCCGTAGCGGGATTTGCGCGTATGGTCCGGCAGAGGTCCACGCCCTGAATCCCCGGCAGCATAAGATCAAGTACAGCCAGATCAAAATGATTTTTTCTGATCAGGTCCAGCGCCTCCTCACCGTCTGAAGCGGACGATACCAGGAAGCCTTCCTTCTTGAGATTATAAGTTACGATTTCGACTATGTCGGGTTCATCATCGACAACCAGTATTTTTTGCCGCTCCATACTTGTTTTATAGCGCTAAAAGGCGCAATTTCGCAAGTCCCGTACTGTAATACTGTTGTAACATAATTTTAGTTATACTAGCGGGATGGACAAGAACTTTCTGTGGGGAGTCGCCACCTCCGCCTTTCAGCTGGAAGGATCTCCTCATGCCGACTGGTCTTCATGGGATTCGATACTGAATGACAATCCTGATGTTACGAACCACTATTCGTTGTATAAGGAAGACCTCTCTCTTCTTAAGGAACTCGGGGTGAACTCCTACAGGTTCTCCGTTGAATGGAGCCGGATCCAGCCGAAAGAAAAGCTTTGGGACTCATCAGTAATCGAACACTACCAGGAGATAATCGATATTCTGAAGAGTTATTCCATCGAGCCCATGCTCACACTGCATCATTTCACCCACCCTCTCTGGTTCATCAAAAAATATCCCTGGCATGAGGATGCGTCTGTCGATTATTTTATTGCATTCGCGGAAAAGATCATATCATCCCTCAAAGGGGTCGGATACTGGATAACATTCAACGAGCCATATGTGCTTCTTCTGGGCGGATATCTCGAAGGTTGCATGCCTCCGGGCATCAGGAATACCGGACTTGCGCTCAGAGCATTAAAAAATATCCTTTACTGCCATTCAAGGGTTTATGATATGATTCACAACTCGGTTCCGGACGCAAAGGTGAGCATTGCCCATAACATGGCGGCGCTGGCCCCCTGGAGCAGATGGAATCCGCTCGACCGGACGCTCTCCAGGATGGCAAAGCATTTCTATAATCACTCGATCCTCGATGCTTTCTTAACGGGTCGGTTGAAGATTAAATTCCCGTTTCACAGGGAATCAATAATCGAACTCCCGATAAAAAACAAACTCGATTTCTTCGGAGTGAACTACTATACGCGGGTTCATATAAGATTCAACCCTTTCAGAAAAATGTGCGTCGAGCTCAGGCATCATGATATCGACGGCTTCGGACTTTCGGACCTCGGCTGGGAGGTTCATCCCCGCGGTCTCGAAAAGGTTCTGCGCTACGCCTCCAGGCTGAAAGTCCCTCTCATAATAACAGAAAACGGGATAGCGACAAGGAATGCGCAAAAAAAAATAAGCTTTATGAGAAAACATGTGGACGCAGTCGAAAGAAGCATCAGGAACGGAATCGACGTCAGGGGCTATTTCTACTGGTCACTCATCGATAATTACGAATGGCTCGAAGGACTCGACGCCCGGTTCGGACTTTACAGGGTGGATTTCAAAACACTAAAACGCAGACCCACCAATGCCGCCGCGTATTACTCCTATCTCATAAAGAGCCGTTCAGAGTTCTGAGATTTTAACCCGGCCACTGCATTATTAATGATGTTCACAGGAATAAGTTGCTGTAGACACTCTGATGCCAAGCTGGGTTATTAGCAGAACCGTTGAGCTGGTTGCATATCAAGCCTGCCCCGCCGCCTTCCAAACAATCCACTTGTCAAAGATGCGTATCCGGGGGGATAAGGCCAAATATTCCGCATGCGCAGAATGGCCTATCTATTTCAGTGAGCGTTCCCTTGAGTCTTTTACGGCTTCAATAATGTCTTTTGTTGTCGTTTTGGTCTTTATTCCGGGAACATCAAATGGAGATGAGGTTTTCTTCTTCAGAACAACCGAGAAGGTTTCCCCCCCGCGCCGCTTGATAAGCGTTTCCTCTTCCCTTGCTATGTCCAAGACCTCGGACAGGCGTTTTCTTGCTTCTGAATATGTATAGACTTTCATGATTTCACCTCCAGAATACTGATACCGATTCCCTCTGCTACCTGTTTCATCTTCCTGTCGAGCGTTATCAGAGGGCAGCGCTGATTAAGGGCGAGCTCCAGAAAATATGCGTCATATGCGTAAATATTATACTGTAACGCCAGTTTCAGGGAGGCCCTTATATCTATACGGCGCAAGCCCACGGAAATCTTGCGTATTTGGTCCCATGCCTGTATAATCTCTTCCTGTCTCAGCAATCCTTTTTTCCTGAGCGCTGACAAGGCATTGCCTATTTCAAAAGGCAATACATCCGGCGCCACAAGATCATACCCGCGTGTGCAGTCTATGATTGTCGTCTTTTCAGGCTCATTAAGGGCCACTGCAATAAAGATATTTGTGTCCGCTACGAGCTTCATATGTACAATTGTACATTAAGTATTGTTTTTTGTCAAAAAGGCGTATCTGTGGGGGCTGAACACATCAGCGGAGGACCGATATTACAGTATCGAGGGTTCAGTCAATCAGCGACCTTCTTGGCGAACGGCTTTCATGAGATTTTCTATATTTTAAGAATAGAAAAAAGCGGTCTGTCCGTTTATTGCCGGCAAGTTTGGAGCGCTGTTGAGCTGGGTGCAGACTTGCAGGCCTGACACGAGCCTGCTTTTACATTATGACAAACAGGACACAACATCCCTAAGAATCCATAAAAGGGGTGCCCCAATTTTCCCTTTTCTGCTTCCTCAAAAGAATAATCGGTTTGTTGATATACTGAAGAATAACGAGAGGATCAGCAAATTGCCGAAAGGGCAGAGGTATGCAAATCGGCTTGGTGATTTACTGAGTGAAAATATATTGGGGAGTAAAGAAAAAAGGGCTCAGAGGCTAAAGATGGCGGTTGAAGATCATGGATACAGTCAGAGAGAGATAGCCGACTATCCGGGTATGCATTTCTTCAAATCCTTGCCCAATGGTCAACCCCAAGCGTAAAGGGAAGAAGACTACCAACATAAAGTGGAGGTGTTTATGAAATCTCGCTCAATCTCAATCAGACTATTTCCGGTATTACTATTGGCGCTGATCCTTTCCAGTTGCAGCGGCATTACTCAGAATGTAAATGACCCTGTGGTGAAGTCTTTTATCGCCATGGGCGACCTGCAGATCGACTCCGCCCAGTCCGTGCAGGTTAATCCCAGCGCTACCAACATTCCCCAGCTTCAACAGAGTGTCGCGGATATTGCGGCTCTGCCCCATAAGCCCGATTATAGCTTTATCCTGGGTGATCTGGTGAAGGGGGAAAAGTTCGATCAAGGTCAGGCGCTACAGGCCCAGCTCAATGCCTGGATGAAGGTGTTTCAAAGTATTCCCGGCAGCGCCGGTATCAACGTCATACCTTTGCCGGGAAATCACGAAATGGATTATAAAGATGAAGCCGCAAAGGATGAGGCCCCGCTTCCATCTTCCTATCTCGTTTGGAATAACTGGGTTGAATCCAATCATTTTTTTCCGTTTGCAGCGAACGGTCCCAAACCGGAGGAAGCCAATCCGGATAAACTTGTCCAGGATGAAAGCCGGTATACGTTTTCCTTTGACTGGGGGGCCGTGCATATCGTGGTCATCAATACCGACACGTTGTCTACGGTGACGAATCCCGCTACCGGTCTGATCTATTACGGGTGGATTCCGATCAACTGGATCGCTGCTGATTTGGCGGCAGCTCAGGCGAATCCGGCGATCAGCGCCATCCTGTTAATGGGACATCGGCCGATTGAAGCGCCGGACTTTGTGGCGTCGACCCTTTATGGCCACACGATTTTGTCTGTTAACCAGTATCAGCTGGCGAGTGATCTCGCTACCTTGCTGCAGCAGACTCCCAAGGTAAAGGCTTATCTTTGCAGCCATTCTCATTCGTTCAGCGCCGCCAGGCTAAAGGGCGCTCCACGGGTATGGCAAATTGTTACAGGCAATGGCGGCGCAAAGCTCGATAAATCCTGGACGCCGAAAGGAGGCCCGTACTTTGGATTCTCCGAGGTGCGATTACATAGGAGCGGCCGTTTAAGTGTTGCAAATTACGGGCGACAGGTTCCACCTCTGCCGCAGGCGTTCTATGAGGGTACTCCCATAGCTCCGGCGCCGGCGACGCTTCGTGAAGTAATAGAATTAGATTGATACCAGGACAGCCGCTACCGCCCGACAATTCCCTTAAGGCCCGGGCATACATGCCGGGCCTCTGGGACAGGCTTGGGTTGGTTGATTTTTAGAGGAGTAGAAGCAGGGGTCAGCTTTTGGACAATTCGGGACACATCCAAATAAAAAGATAAGTTCTGTCATACCACCCATGCCTTGCCGCGCCTCCTTGCGCGGAGAGGTTTAATTCCGGGGACAACATAATTATTTCGGGACAATGTGGATAGATAATTAAGTATGGTGTCCCCGGAATTAAACCTAATGAAGACGATTGAGATATATAGATAGTAAGAAATGAGATAAGTCACTTCCGGAAGAGTGGGAATAAACGGGAAAGTCCGGCATTAAGTGGGATTTTTCAAACTATCTTTGATGTTCCTCGGGACTATATGAAGTTTCACTTTTTATATATCAAAACTGAACTCTTTCTCAAAGCAAAAACAGATATTCGGGTGGCCTCTCAGGGAGAAAAAATTCGGGCGCCGATTTTTACATTTTTTTTCGGTTGGAATATTCATGGCGCAGCTCCGACACTTCTTTGAATGTATAGCTTGGACGGGAGTAGCCACTCGGGGCGGCTCAGGTGGCGGGGTTGATTTGGGCCGGTTCTCAGCCTTATCGACCGCCCGCAAAGCCTCTTGTTTCAACCGTTCAAGATCGCTCATTAAGCTTATTTATTCCCTTCAGTTGCTGCGCTGGCGACGTTCAAGTTCACGCAGGTATGCCTTACTCTGATCATGAAGTCGCCCCCATTCTGCGGCCCTGCGTCTGGCTTCAGAAGCCTTCATGGTGGCGTATCTATATTCATTTTCCCAACGACTTCTGGGGTCAGCCCCGGACAATTGACAATATCAAATTCGCCTCTTTTCCTCATTGTTTCTTTTCCTTTTCATTTCGCTGCAATCTCATCAGAGCTTTCGCATATTGCTTAATTATAGCTATTCGCTCTCCCAAAAGAAGGTGATAACAAGGGGCTTTGGTGTCAGGTCTTTTACTATCAGGTTCTTCTTCATCACACCCTTCCCCACCCAATTATTTCCTTTCCTTAAACTACAAATAATTGCTTGTAGGATTAACCATTACATCACTTATACCACTTTGCACGGGGTTTTGCAAAATATTTTTTGAAAAAAAGGAACGGTCACAGATCATTCCCTACACAACAATCAACAACCGGTTGGCCGCGGGCTCCACGGAGACAAAGGTTACATTGTCTTTCCAGTCTTTTATGTTTTGCTATCTAGTTGCACAGGTCTTCTGGTTCGATCAGCATACGCTCCATGCATTCATAAAATAGGCCCAGGTGGAAACCGTCAGCCAGTCCGTGATGCGCCTGAATGGCCAGGGGCATCAATATGCGGCCTTTGTCGTTGAAGAATTTGCCTATGGCTATCGAGGGGATGCTGCTGTATTTGGCTTCAAAGGGGTGCGTAATGGACGTAAAGCTTATCCACGGCACATCTGTGATAAAAAACATATGGTCCTTCTCGCGGTTTTCAAGGTCAGGAGCTTTCTTTATCGCCTCTATCCTGCGGGACAGATCGTCATGATACGCACTGAAATCCTCCATATACACCGAATCGCAGAACGAAAAGGTGTTATCAGGCATAAGGACGGTATGAGAAGGGTGAACCCTCTCGAATTCGTATATCTCCCTGTCTATCAGGCGGTGTCGCAATTCGGGGACTTGATTGACGGCGCGGGCGATTAAATATGTCATGGATATATAAAAACGGTAACCAGCCGTTTCGATGAACTGCCTGAAACGCGTTATGTCCAGATTGGCGGTGACGCCGAAACACGGCATCTGCCTGTCCCTGAACGCCATGAACAGACCCTTGCGCGGATAATCCGACAGATCGATCTTTTTCTTAAAGGGAATCATTATTACTGCCTCGTTTCCGGATAGATTTATGTTTCTATCGATTATATTAGCACGTATTCCGCAGGGAACGGGCACAACCGTTCCCTGCGGAATACGTGGTCTCTTAGGGGCTATCCCAAATTCCTGCATTAGCTGAATTTCATCAAAAAGTAACTTTGACGAAATAATCCTGTAATCACATCCCGTTTAAACTTCAGTTAAACACCATAGGGAGGAATCATGAACGCATACCGGCCCTACACGCCAGCAAAAAAAACTGGTCTGATCGTGAAGCAGGCAGTCACTCAGGATGAATTAATTGCGGCATTAAGGTTGCGGTATGAAATCTTCAACCTTGAAATGAACGAGGGGCTGGTTTCATCCGACAAAACAGGACTTGACAGGGACGAATATGACCTGATGTGCGACCATATAATTGTGGTCGATGCTGAAAGACAAACGGTAGTTGGAACTTATCGTATGCTTCTGGGTTCGGAAGCCGAAAGGAATATCGGCTATTATTCCGAAACCGAATTCGAAATGTCCTCTTTCAGAAAATTGCAGGGCGAAAAGCTTGAGCTGGGACGGGCATGTGTGCGCAGGGACTATAGGTGTCAGGCGGTTCTTGGTCTTATGTGGAGCTTTATCGCCGGACATATCGACAGATTTGACGTCCGTTATGTCTTCGGATGCGGCAGCATTCATACTATCAATCCGGCGGTTATCAGCAGCATTTACGGACATCTCAGGAGCGGCTATATGTCTTCAGCTGAATTCAGGGTGACTCCTCTGAAAAAAGCGCCGGGCTTCAATCCTAACCTGGCTCCAAATATGCGGCTGGTATCCAAACACATGCCTCCCTTACTGTGCGCATATTTGAGGCTTGGCGCCCAGATAGCCGGTGAACCGGCATTTGACGAAGAGTTCGGGGTCAGTGATTTTCTGTTCATGCTTCATCGCAACAAATTGACAAGCCGTTACAGAAACCGTTTTTTCGAATCTTCTAATGCATCTGCGTAAAATTATAAGGACACTTCTGATAATAGCCCTTGCCTTGACAGCCATCGCTGCAGGTATCCTGCTGAATATTCTTTTATGCTTTTCAGCGGCGCTTCGCGCGCGCTTCACAGCCATTGGCGCTATGATCTGGGCCAAACTTATGTGCCGGATAATGGGCGTCCATTTGAGAAAGCATGGCGAAATACCAAGAGGCACAGGTAGTTTCACAGTCTGCAACCATGTCAGTTATATCGATATATTAGTCCTCGGCAGTATTCGGCCGTCGGTCTTTGTCGCCCGCCATGACCTTAAAGCCTGGCCTGTGATTGGATGGCTTGCCGCCCTCTCAGGCGCCATTTTTCTTGACCGTAAATCCGGACAAGCTGTAATAGATGTTATGAAGATCATGGATACCCGTATAAGAAAGGGACTGAATGTCATCCTTTTCCCTGAAGGGACAACAACCGACGGCAAAAGCGTAGGGACATTCAAAAGCGCGCTCTTTGAACTTCCCGCGCGCGGAAATCTGCCGGTTATGCCTTTAAGTATACGGTATACCTGTATCGATGAAACTCCGCCCGGGCAAAACTCCCCGGATTCAATCGCATGGTACGGGGATATGACCCTGTTGCCGCACCTATGGAAAATTCTGGGATATAACAGCATAAATGTTTCAGTCTGCATGCGTAGTCCGATTCTTCCTGAAAAGATTGACACTGTAACTGAAGCGAGGAAGAGCCTCTGCCTGTTTGCCAGACAACATGTTATGGCAGGATTTGAAGAAGATGTTCCACAACATAAAAATCGGTTTTCAGCAAAAGTAGTTCATGAAAATTGATTCACGCCAACCTGAGAATATTAAAACCATGAGCTGGTTCAGATTCATAACAGATTTCATCATAAAGCTTTTGATACCTGTGGTGATCCTGACCCTGCTGCTCGGGGTGATACGTCTGTTCATCGATCTCTGGAATATTGCAGGCAGCGCGACGCTGTCGTCGGGCTTTGATATCATGGTTACCAATATCCTCTCTATGTTTGTGGTGGTGGAACTTTTGAGAAGCATCCTCGACTATTTTGAATTTCACCGCCTGAAGATAACCCTCATTGCCGATGCGTCGCTAGTCTTTATATTGCGTGAAATAATGATCAGCATCTATGAACATAAGATCAACCCCGCCGAGATCGGATCACTCGCGGGACTATTGCTTGCCATAGGGGTTATCAGGATAATGGCCGTCATCTTTTCTCCGGACAGGCAGAGGCAATAAGTTTCAGATATGATGGTTCAAGATGCGGCCTTATCATTGAATACATTTATCCGGCGCATCGAGGTTTCGATCGTCTCCCATATACGCGATGCCGGGACGAACCATTCCCTTGAGGCAATGGTAATACTCATATCACCTGAATTCTCAGACCATGTGACATCCAATTTTACGCCGAATTGCATGGTGTCGACCCGCCAGGGATTATTTCCGGCTATCTTCATCCCCTCTTTATACAATTCCCGCAGCATGATATCAGCATGACTGCTGTTAATACCCCGATAAGTGCGTGAATTATTGTTTCTCATGGGTCGGACATATGACGCGGCATGCGGCGGCATGCGCACGAAGTAGAGAGATATCGGACCTAAATTGCTCCATGTCTGCTATTTTAACCACGTTTTATTACCTGAATGTTACATTTCGGTTAAGAGTATGTTACATATCATACATAGCCGCATTTTTAGTGTTATCATTAAATGTTGTTTTTTTATTGCATGTCTTCGTTGCAACAGGCAGCGATATATCAAAGGAGGTTCATATGGGACTTTTTGACAACGGATTCAAAGGTAATATTTTATCGGGACTGGCCATTGGAATTGGGGCGGCGGTGCTTGCCCCTGTTGTGATGCCCATTCTTGCAAGCGCCGCAAAACCTGTGCTGAAGGCGACTATTAAAGGCGGCCTGGCGCTGTACGATAAAGGCAGGGAGACTTACGCCGAAGTGGCGGAGGTAGTTGAAGACGTCGTTGCCGAGGTAAAGGCCGAGATAGCCGAGCCCTCAGACGATGCGCAGACGCCGCAGGCCCCGCTGACATGATACCGGAAGCCATAATCGCCCATCGCGCCCCGAACCGGTTACGGCTCAAAGTAGTATCGAAAAAAGAACATGGGAGATATCTGATGACCCTGCCCGAAAAGTTTAACGGCTTTCAGGGGATCGATGAAATTGATATCAATCCCTTGACAGGGAGCGTCCTTTTCAGGCACAGGAACAACAGCTCAGAGATAATGGAGTTTATCGACAAACAGGGGATATTCGTCATCAGGGGAAAACCGATTCGGCCCGTTTCCGTGCATAATGGCTTTTCTTCTTTATACGAGAAGTTTAACGGCTCGGTCACGTCCGTGACAAATGGCGTAACCAATATGGGAGGGCTCGCTTTTCTTGTCCTTGTCGGGTATGGAATCTTTCAAATAAGCAGGGGAAATATCGCGGGCCCTGCCTGGTATACAGCCTTCTGGTATGCGCTGGGCATATTCCAGAAATCAAAAAACAATGGGAAAAGTCCCGGCATAGAAGCTTAATTATATTTGTAATACATTTGTAATGTTACTTTAATAATCGTGTAACAGGATGATGTTACAATTTATCGCTCGGGGGACACAGTTCCCTTTATCGATTTCAACAACATTTCAATATCGAGGAGGAAAGTCATGGCAACCAAAGGCTCAGTTAAGGAGAATATCAAGTCGGAAGCCACAAGCGTTCATGAGGACGTTGGTAAAGCCGGAGCCAACGTAAGAGCGGGTATCATAAGCAGTCTCAAGGGCATAAATGAGATAGAAGCCGAGATCGTCAGTCTTGTCAGAAACACTGTATCCGGGGCCTTAAGGGTTACCGGAACGGTTGCAGGTGAAGGTGTCGAAATCACGAAAGATGTGGTCAAAGGCGCAATCCAGGCAACCGAAGAGGTCGGCACAGGCCTGATTTTGAGCACAAAGAATGTGGCCAAGGGCGTGGTAATGGGTGTAAGTGATGTAGGCGGCGATGTCGGCAAGGTCGCAGCACAGACGGTTAAAGGGGCAGTGAACGGCGCGGCTGAGATCGGCGCAGACGTTGGACTTGTGGCCAGACGGGCTGTTGACGGAGTGATTGAAGCTACGAAGGAAATAGGCGGAGATGTAGAAGAGGTCGCCAAGAGCGCAGTGGGCGGAGCCATCGAGGCTGCCGGCGCCATCGGCAAGTCTGCCGTAAAAACAGTCACTGAAATGCTTGTAGGTGTGGTAGAGGGGGTAAAAGAAGTCGCTTCAACCGCCTTGCCGAAAGATAAAGGCGGCAGTTCCGCGTCAAAGACCGACTCAACAACATAAGCGAAATCAGGGACAAGTCAACCAGAAAGCGAATAGCAGACTATGGTTAATGTAGTCCATTCCGGAGTTAAAGGCAGGGTTCGCTTTAAAGTGGACGGCCTGCGCGGCTCCGTGTCTCTCAAACGTCATATCCAGAACGGTTTGGCAGAACGTGAGGATATTAACGTTCTCTCTGCCAGTTCCATTACAGGCACCATACTTCTGTCGTATAATTCAGGACACTCCGTGCAGTCGCTCATTCCGCTTGTAAGGAAGATTGTTTCAGTTTGCAGTCCGGCAGAGGATGAATGCGCAGCTTTCAGGAATGGTAACGGTAAGAAAGTCCCGTCATCAGTCATGCCGCCCTCGCGGCAGTCCAAACCGGCCCCGCCCTTTTCCATCAAAAACAGCAGAAAAGTGAGGCAGCTTGTTGTAAATGCCGAAGAGCAATCCAGTGAAAAGTGGCACCTTCTCGACACAGACATGGTTCTGCGTTTTGTCTCAAGCGACGGCGTGTTCGGACTCGCAGACGATGAGGCGCAGCAGCGGCTGAAGCTTTACGGGCCGAACATGCTCCCGGAATCCGTGCCTCGCTCAGGCTTCAGTATCTTTATAGACCAGTTCAAGTCGTTGCCTGTGGCCCTGCTGGGTGTAGCTGCAGCGGTTTCGCTGGTCACCGGCGGGCTGGCGGATGCCCTTGTGATCATCTCGGTAGTTGTGGCGAATGCGGGAATTGGGTACGCCACTGAAAGTCAGTCCGAAAAAACCATAAATTCACTGAAGAGCATGGTGAGGCCTACGGCGTTCGTTACAAGAGCCGGGCAGATGCGCGAGATCAGCGCCGAGGGAGTGGTTCCCGGCGATATTCTCGTTCTTAGACCCGGCACATATGTGCCTGCCGACGCGCGCCTGATAGAAGTAGCCCGTCTGAGTGTGGACGAATCCGCTCTCACCGGAGAAAGCCTGCCGGTTGTGAAGATTAGCGAAGCTCTGAATCTTTCCGAAGATGGCGTAGCCGAGAGCATGGATGTCCCTCTTGGAGATCGTACGAATATGGTATATATGGGCACAATAGTCACCGGCGGACAGGGAATGGCTGTGGTTACGGCCACGGGCAAGTATACAGAACTCGGACGGATCCAGACTATTGTAGGAACGGCCAGACCTCCGCAGACGCCCATGGAGAGACAGCTCGATATGATGGGAACGCAGCTTGTCTTAATCAGCGGAGCCGTATGCGGCGTAGTATTCCTGATAGGACTACTCAGGGGATATGGTTTTCTGCATATGCTTAAAGTATCGATTTCCCTGGCTGTTGCCGCAGTTCCGGAGGGTCTGCCTACGGTCGCTACGACTACCCTTTCACTGGGCATCCGGAGAATGAGAAAACATAATGTCCTCATCCGGCATCTCGACGCAGTAGAGGCGCTCGGTTCACTCCAGACCATTTGCATGGACAAGACCGGCACCATAACCCTCAATCGCATGTCCATTGTTGCCCTGCATACAGGCAAAAAACAGGTGCGCGTGTCGGAAGGGATATTTTATCATGGAGACAGAAAGATCAACCCTTATGAATGCGATGAACTGCTCAGGCTCCTTCATGTCTCGGCGCTTTGCAACGAGAGTGAGGTGCGGAGCTGTGGGACAAATATCCCGCACGAAAGCCCTGCCCTCGATGTAAAGGGAACCGGCTTATCTGTGGGGTTATCTGAAAAACATGTCGTCAGCGGCTCGTCCACTGAAAACGCGCTGATACATATGGCGCTCGCCGCAGGTGTGGATGTTGTGGCATTGAGAAATGAACATCCCCGCACAGGTATAGGCCACCGCTCCGAAACCCATAACTTCATGACGACCACCCATAGTATTGCCGGCGGCAGGAAGCTTATCGCGCTGAAGGGGAGCCCTGCCGAAGTTATTCATATGTGCAATGCGCATATCGTTGACGGCGAGTTGAAATCGCTCTCGGACGACGACAGGATGAACATAGAGATAGAGAATGAACGGATGGCAGGAAACGCCTTGCGGGTTCTCGGTCTTGCCTATATAGTCATCGAAAACGGAGACAATAATATTGATGCCCGCGAAGACTTTATCTGGCTCGGGCTTACCGGAATGGCCGACCCCGTGAGACCCGGGGTAAGAGAGGTAATAGGCGTATTCCACAGCGCGGGGATAGATACAGTTATGATCACGGGCGATCAGAGCGCGACGGCATACGCTATCGGCAAGGAACTGAATCTCGGCAAGGACAGGCAGATCGAAATACTCGACTCCACCCGCCTTGCCGACATTGATTCCGGGTTGCTCAAGGCGCTGTGCGAAAAAGTGCATGTATTTGCGCGAGTAAGCCCGGCCAATAAACTTCAGATTGTTCAGTCTCTGCAATCGGCCGGCAAGGTAGTGGCCATGACAGGCGACGGCATTAATGACGGCCCCGCCCTGAAAGCAGCCGACATCGGTATAGCGATGGGACATACCGGTACAGACGTGGCGAGGGAAGTGGCGGATGTTGTGCTTGAAGACGACAATCTCGAAACCATGATAATAGCTGTCAGCCAGGGAAGGACTATATACAATAATATCAGGAAATCGGTCCATTTCCTTCTGTCCACAAACCTGAGCGAAATCATGGTAATGTTCACGGCGATTGCCGGGGGCATGGGGCATCCGCTGAACGCCATACAGCTTCTCTGGATTAACCTCCTTTCCGACATAGCCCCGGGGCTGGCCCTAGCCCTCGAACAGCCTGAGCGGGATGTGCTTTCAAGACCGCCCAGGGACCCGGAAGAGCCGATAATAAAGACGACCGATTTCAAAAGGATTGCATTTGAATCCGCCGCGCTGTCTGCCGGCTCCATGTCCGCATACTTGTACGGGATTGTCCGTTACGGTATCGGTCCGCAGGCAGGCACGATGGCCTTTATGAGCCTTACCATAGGACAGTTGCTTCATGCGTATAGCTGCCGGTCCGAAACACATGCAATGTTCGACAAAGAGGCATTGCCGCCAAACCCATATCTGAACTCCGCCATAGCCGGTTCTTTGGGGCTGCAAACGCTGGCCATGTTAATTCCAGGCTTACGCAGCCTTCTCGGTATTACACCGATTTCTTTATTGGATGCGCTTGTTATCGGCGGCAGCTCTGTTGCTCCACTCCTTGTCAACGAGGCGACAAAGAAAAATGTTCAAACGGTTGACCGGACGCCGGCAACGGAATGATGGTCGAAAACCGCATATTAAAGGGACAGCCGCAAGGAACTTATCTGAAAATTTATTATGCGCGTAACAGGAGATTCCACAAATGAAAAAAGATTTCATGTTTACATCGGAGGCGGTGACTGAGGGACATCCGGACAAGCTCTGCGACCAGATAAGCGACGCGATAGTCGATCAGTTCCTGCAGAAGGACCCTCATTCGAGAGTGATCGCAGAATGTGCGGTTTCTACCGCGATAGTCTTTATAGCCGCCCGTTTCAGCGCAGTTGAACCGATAGACTTTTCGGGCACGGCGCGTCAGGTGATCAGCCAGGTGGGCTATGACCAGTCAGCATTCAATGCAAAAACCTGCAGTATCCTTACGAGCCTTAAGGAACAGCGAGCTGAAGAGAGTTATTTTGACGAAGATTCACTCGATGATGAGACAATAGAAAAAATAAAAGTCAAGAACCAGGTCACGGTCTTCGGCTTTGCCTGCAACCAGACGCCGGCTCTCATGCCGCTGCCCATATGGCTCGCAAGGAAACTTGCAAGAAGACTGGCCTCGGCGCGCTTTCAGAAGATACTCCCCTATTTATCGCCTGACGGAAAATCGCAGGTCGGCATAGAATATCATGACGGGAAGCCGAAGCGCATACACAGCATTACAGTAATAGCAAGCCAGAACCGCGAATCCGAACCATCTCTTGGCCGTTTGCAGGACGAGATACGGCAGGCGGTCATAGAGCAGGTATTTATGGACGAGGAAATAAAGCCTGATGACAACACGAGAATTTTTATTAACCCGGACGGGCCTCTCATCGTCGGGGGGCCTTCGGTGCATTCCGGCCTTACTGGCAGAAAAAACGCAATAGACACATACGGAGAATATTCCCGCCACAGCGGAGCGGCCCTCAGCGGCAAAGACCCTATGAGGATCGACCGTGTCGGAGCATACGCAGCCAGATATGCGGCAAAAAATGTCGTTGTGGCAGGCCTTGCGGACGAATGCGAGGTCCAGCTCAGTTATTCTATCGGCATGGCCGGGCCTGTCAGCGTCCAGGTTGAGACCCGCGGGACCGGGCTTATCCCTGATTGCGAGATAGCCGACCTGCTTGAAAGACACTTTGATTTCAGGCTAGCGGCAATTGTGAAACAATTCAGTCTTCGGCTGTTGCCTTCAATTGTTAAAGGCGGTTTTTACAGAAAACTCTCGGCCTACGGTCATATGGGCAGAATGGATATAGGTCTCCCGTGGGAACTTACCGACAGGGCTTCTCTTCTGAGGTAAAACAGAATGACAATAACAGGAAATGAAAAAATGTTTTTGTCGAAGACGGCATTTCCGGACTGCGCATCCGAATCATTACCTGCGGTCCATCGCAATGCGGTCATGGATATTGCGGACGACATGAAGCTCTCGGAAGACCGCGTGTTCAAATTATACAGCATTGTGCTTGAAGGTCTTTCCAGGGAGGCCAGGATAGTCGATTATCTGCCCATCCTGGTGACCAGACGGGTGAAAATCCTTTTGAATAAAATAGCCATTGATAACGGCCGGTCCGATACTACTCAACAATAAAAATCAAACAGCAATATCGAAACTATATAAACACCGCAAGACCTGAAAGCGGGGTCCCCTCAAGGGCTGTGCCGAGAACCGAACCCGCCACGGTTTTCACAATGAATTCGCCCGCTTTCGAGGCCGCATCCTGAATATACTGGTCCTGTGTCACAGCTTTGAATTTATCGTAATAGCCGTTGTTATGAAGCAGATTGATGATATCAGCGCTTTTCAGCGCTTTGGGATTGTAATTAATAAGCAGACTGCCTATTGCCGGATTTATGTCGATAGTGGCTATGCCGCTGGTGGCTCCGAGAAGTTTGCGCACTTCGTAACACGCGTTCTCATTCTTCCTGATAACAGGGCTCTTGATCCTGAGACGGCCCGGCGTGCTGTGAAAGTAATAACTCATTCAGACACCCTCCTTTTGCATTCTTGATTTTAAGATAACAACAATTCCATTACGCTACAATTAAGGCTCTGTTACATTTTCGTTAAATTCTGTCCCTCTTGACATGGAAAGAAAGGATGGACCCGGTCACGCTGCTTCGTCCGCACCACAGAAAAACGGCAACCCAGAACAGCTGCAAAAGCAGGATGGCTCCGGGATTCCAGAGCAGACTGAGGCCCGCATCGAGACTGCTCCGGGGCTCCGGGCCCAACGGGAGCAAATATACTGTTAACATGGAGTACGGTATGGAAAAAAGCGCCATTAACTGATAAGCCGATATTTTCCCTCCGCCCCTGTGGTCGGCGCGCAACATTTCAGACAAGGCGCGCCAGAGCTGGCTTATAACAAGGGACAGCAAAAACGCCGCAATATAATGCTCATTGAGAAACAGATAGACTCCGGCAAGTCCCGTTGCAGCATAGAGCAGTGAGGTCATGGCCTGGATCGGCACAACAGGGTGTCCATCGAGGCCCGATTCATAAGCGATTTTTTTCATGGGGCCCGAGAATACGAAATGCCATTTAGAAAAGAGGGGAAGCAGCGCGGGATGCGCTTCCGACAAAAGCTTGCCGTAACAGCATCCGAAACTGATGCAGGCCAGTCTTCCAAGCGCTTCGCCTAAAACATATGCGACGCAAAAAGCGGAGAATACAACCATGGGATTCAGGTAATACCAGCCTGTCCAGTTTATGGCCCACACTATCCACGGCGTTATCAGTATACCTGTGAACGATGCGCCGCCCACCGTAATGGTGTGCTTTTTCTTTTCCACAAGGGCCGCAATAATGCGGGACGCCGGTATGCAGACCGCAAGCGCTATAGAGATGAGTATGAATATGCCTTCCCACGGCATCGACACGGAACCCAGCAGAAGAACGGCCACGATCACGGCAAAGGCGCAGGCATTTGCTATGAACAATCCATAGTATGTAAGGTTTAGCCCTTCCCAGGAATCGTTCCGGAGTTTGGATTTCGGCAGCGCCGCCATAACCTGCCACCGTTCACCCGGCAGGTTGCTAAAGCTCCATAGCAGGACTATCAGCAGCGCCGACGCCATGATAAACACAAAAAGTCCGACGCTCATAATAGGTTGTTCTCCCCTCTCTGAATAGCCCGGCCGATTCCGGACCTTACACGCACATCAGTCTCCACCAGGGGTCTGCCGAAGCCCAGCGAATAGCGGCTTTGCACATCACTGCGCAGCATGTTCCGGAGAAGGTCGTCATGAAACCGGACCCGATCTTTCTGAAACACGATGAGATCAGTCGAGCCTCCCGGCCGGTAAAGACTCTTGGGCTGCCCCCTTTTCAGGAACATGCCCGGTTTGACCGGCCGCGGACAATCATATCGGAAGTCGCTGTAGAGCTGGACAATATCGGCGATCATGAGGGCTCCGATTTCGATCATGGCCACAAGGCCGATCCCGGAGCCGCCGGGCACATCCGTATCGATGACAGTGACGACCCTTTTGTTCTTGGTATATGGAGTGATCATGGAAAGAGCCGCTTCGGGATTGCAGGAGTGGCATTCATTCCCGAGGTGGTACAGATCAAGAACCAACCCTGAGACGGGAGCGTGATTGTAGTGGTACTTGTCGGGAGTGAGCCGAAACAGGGCATAATCCCCGTCGGAAAACGTTTCAAGCCATCTGACTTTATCGACCCCGAAAAGTTCGGCGCAGTCGAAGAATTTACCTTTAATATGCAGAGAAGAACAGGTCCTGAAAGATCCCATCAGCATCCGGGCATCGGCAGGGGAGACAATAATCGAAGCGTCATCGGGCATCGGCCTGGTTTCCCAATAACGTATCTTGCGTTCAAATATTTTTCTCGAAGTATCCAGCTTCTCACGAAGGGCAAGGCAATCTGATAAGTCCACGCCTGACATCCCGAGAAAGCGATGAATTCCCGCCATATAAGCTCCGAACGGCGCATCGTAGTTCAGATAACCGAGAACAGCCGAAGCGCAGGGCGATATGAGCAGTTTGAAGAGCCCTGGCGCGTTAATCCGTATCGACGTATAGACAAATTTTACAAAAGAGTCGCCGAAAAAAGTTTCGCTGCAAACCTCTCCGGTATCGCGGTCAATATACTGATGCTGTGCGGATTTCATCTTGTTGAATGCTCCTTCATCGAACGGCGAATACTTAGAAGCGCCAGCTGAATCATCGAAATCAGATCGCGCCTGTCGATCCGGTCGTGCAGAACAGCGTCCCTGTGAGCGGCAAGAAATTCTCTTGCCGACTGCCCTCCCTGAAATATCGGCGCAGCCGGGTTATCGTTCCGGTCCATATCCGCAGAAATGATCTCCATCGCTTCCTCCATCTGTTTATGCCTCAGCGTCTCCCGATAATAGGTCTCTGCGTGAGAGTTGAAAACCGGGGCTTTGATGCCGAGAGGCTCTTTCCCCTGGCAATGATCAACGATGCCGTTCACCAGCCTTTCATAAGCGGACAGCGAAGTGTTATTGATCCTCATGGCCAGGTCCCGCAACATCTCGCGGCAACCGAGCTGGTCCACGAGGTCCGCAGCGTCCTTTCGAATTATCTCAAGGAGCGCCAGCCTGTATTCTTCATGTCGTATCCGGACATAGCCTTTGTAACGGTTTGAAAAACGGGTGTCTTTGGCGTTACGCAGTATGCGGGCCAGAAAGCGGTTCTCTGTCCCGCTATGCACATAAAACGTTGGAAGACCTATGGCCGCGCCGAAGAAGATTTGTCTGCGTTCACTCTCAACAGAAACCTTGTCGGGTATATCGTCGTGAGTCAAACGTCCTTCCATGATATATTTGAAGGCAAGGGCCGTAACCAGCGTCTGCAGCTCGGCAGCAGGCGCCATATCCTCCGTAAATGAGGGGAAAAGACTGTAGTGCCGCCCTTCAAACCCCGAGAAATGCATATTAGAGAATTCCCTGAGTCGGAAGAGCAGATATAACGGCATGCGCATGTCAAAGACACCCATGGATTGAAGATCCTGCTTAAGCCGTCCGGCGCTTCCCAGTCGGCCATCGAGGGCCGGGTTCTCGTCAGCGCTCATGACCGAAGCAAAGTAGTCGATCAGGCGAAAATCCGGTACACAATCCCCCTGCAACCTGAAAAGCCTGCTGATAATGTCATCCATAAGGGACGGTCCGAACGGTGTCAGCGGATAATTAAAGACTTTCAGATTGGCCTTTTTCTTCCACCGTCTCCAGATCATTCGCAAATGAGTATAGTCAAGCTCGTGGGGCAGGAATCCTAGAACTTTTTGAGGATGGAAGTCCGAAAAGCCGAGCCTATATGGAGCTGCGCTGTACAGCCCTACAAAAAGGGGGAGGAAATGCTCGACCGCCTTGATGACGAGATCACCGACTGCCTTTTCGTGGGACGCTGTATATCCGCTTGCGCTGTCGGCCATCAGGGCAGTAAGACGCCGGCTTCCCAGACTTATGTGGGTCCCGTTATTGGCCAGGCTTATGTTTGACAGGTTGGGCATGAGGACCAGATTATAGGTAATGATCCCGGATTCCCTGAGCTTGGCCAGGGTGTTCAGCTGACTGCGGGAGAGAGTTTCATGGCACAGACTCATATACCGGCTCTTCTCCTCGCCCCTGGCCCATCCCGAAAGGCATGGACTCATGAACAACTCACGGTAAAAAGAGTCTGTAATCAGATCATTGAGTTCCCTCTGGCGGACAGGCGGATGCGGCGCAAAATAGGTGACAGCCCGCTGACCGTTGTCCAGCAGTCCCAGCTCTGTATTGGCATATCGGACCAAAAGCTGGGTGAGGAGAAATCTCTGCGCGGATTCCAGCGCAATAGCTTTTCCCATGCCCGTTCTGCGTGACAGGCGGACAACGTAGAAAGAATATGTCTCGGGCGATGTGTTGTCATTCAGAAAATGCTCCATCAGCGCTTCGCCGGTCTGCCGGACCGTCCGGGAACACCCGTTTTTTCGGCTGATGGCATCCGCCAGCGCCAGCTTCAACAGATAGCTTACAGGTATCCGCAGCCACTCTTCTCCGGATTTCATGAAAGAGAACCTGTCTGCGTCGCTGCGGGGTCGGCTGGAGGGATCGTTCTTGTCGGACAGGAGGTCCCTTCTGAACACCTGATCGGCAAAAATAGTCAGTTTGTTTCGGGGAAATCTGACCCAACTGTTTTCCCATACATTTCCCGGATTATTCCGCAGATAGCTCTCCAGGTCGTTTACAATGGACCGGGACATTTCGCCCGTTGCCATACGCTTGCGGATGTTCCTGAAGAAACTCGAATCTTCTATGGCAAGCGGCAGATCTACCTTGTCCCATGGACCAGTTACCACAGTCTGCAGTTCCGATTCCACACCGACCGTGATATCATCGTTGGAAAAAGGAATACAGAGATCAGCAGCGCTGTCGGACCTCAGAAACCTGACGGCATCAGCAAGAACCGCATTGGGTGTCGAATCATTCACCCCGCCATCCGTTTGGGATAATGGGGCGGCCGGCCGGGTCGGGCATGAGTTCATAGTAAAATCAGTCGCGGAATCTATCATCCGTTTATATTTTAATTACCGGATATAAAAATAAAGTGAAGCGCATATGACATTTCAGTTAAATTCAAAACGCAAGCTTCCGGGGCCACAGAAGAAAACGTTTTGCCATGGGGCTGTTTCAGAGTGTCCAAGATCCTGTCGCATCAAAACGACCAAATGTAATATTGTTGTAACAGAAGATACGTATACTAATATCACGATGAATTATTTTGCAGTTTCGGTCATTGCTGTTCTCTTTATTTCGATTGCTCCCCAGTCGTCATTAGCTACGATATCGTGCATTAACAAAGGACACCTTTTTCATATTGCAAGCAATTGCAACCCGAATGTTGTTAACTACGACGTTTGTCTCGACAGCGGCAACAATATCTCAGCGCATGATCCGGTCACGATTTATTGGGTTTCCCTTAACGGCAAGTCCTATGAACTGAATTTCATCGAAAAAATGCTTGCTTACGGCCTGAATAATGTAACAAAGAACGGCGGAAACAGTATTGAGTTTTCTGTTGCGGCCCTCAAAGACACCACTATATCGGTAGCAAAATTAAACGGACAGTACAGGGCTATTATCAACTTGGGAAACGGAGAGATAGTCATTGACCGGGTTTATGTAAACGCAACCAACAGAATACTGGGAATACCCAAGGTCAACTGGGTAGATATAATAGGCCGCAAGCGGCTGGACAGCAAAACGGCAAGGGAAAGGATCACCCCGCGCTGATATAAGAAAGCCGCTTAATCTGCCGGAAAATGGGAGGAGTGAAATGACTCGAACCAAAGGATATAATCAGGCTCAAAATAGAATCAATATTATGAAACAGAACAAGAATATGGCTCTCGTGGCCCATGACAACAAAAAATCCGATCTGGTGGAATGGGCAAAATATAAATTGATGCGCCTGAGAGGGTTTTCCAACAGGTTACCTTGAAATAGGAGAATGCTATTATGAACCAGATAACGGGCAACAACTTCCGCTGGATTAATATCGACCGGATCAGCAGGGAATCGTTAAACCAGCTGCTGGACGTACATCCCTTCCATCAGCTGGCCCTCGAAGACTGTCTCTCGAAGACACAACTGCCGAAAATTGACGAGTACGACGACTATTTATTCATCATCCTGCACTTTCCCCGTTATTTAAAAGACCGCAAGTTCTCTGTGCCGATTCAGGTTGCGGTCTTTCTTGGACGCGATTTCCTTGTCACCGTCCATTCCGGAGATTTGAAGCCGATTAACCGCATTTTTTCCGCTTGTTCGGAGAGCGAAGACGAGAGCAATGATTACGTCGGCAAAACATCGTTCTATCTTTTGTACCGTATCATCCTGGCCCTCCTCGAAAATCTCATGCAGATGGCGGCCAAGGTTATGTCGGATATCGAGGAACTGGAAGAGAAGGTATTCGACGAAACTACCGGGGCCGTTCGCGAGGTGACGGAACTACGTCATAATATCGCAAATATGCGCCGGACACTCGCTCCCCTCAAGCGGGTCCTTCATGAACTTGAACGGGAGATCGAGCGCTTTTCAAAAGATGAGACCGTGGACATCTATTTCGGCGACCTCTCCGACCTGATCGACAAGGTCTGGGAGATAATTGCATCATGCAGGGAGGTAAGCGAAATTTACAAGGACACCGACTACATCACAAGCTCCGACCGCACCAACAAGATACTTACCATCCTTACAATAGTTTTTACCTTTTCCATACCGTTAACGGTCATAGGCACCTTTTATGGAATGAACGTGAAGATGCCGGGAGGGCTCGAAGACTCGCCGTCATTTCTCGGGCCATACACAACCTTCATACTGATCATGGCCGCCTCGTTACTTTCAGTGATAGGAATGTTCGCCGCCTTCCGCAGAAGTCGCTGGATATAAGCTTTCACCGTCGGGAGACAGATATCATTCAATTGACATTTTCTTCCATCAGAATCACTACTTGCAGGACATATTGAAGGAAACTAATCTCTTGGCTAATTACAACTTATCCCTTTTGCTATCATGTCCCGCGTACAGGGGATTTCCAGACGCGACTCCGGGTCTTTCTCTTTAGCGGCAACCTTATGGACCTTTACCGTTGCATGCCGGTGTACAGGTTTATGTATTTCTTTAACTTTGCGAGCAGGCGCCTGCTCGCGAATATTGAGCTTCGACTTTTCATCAATGCTATTTTTAGGAACTGTGTCCAATTTATTGGCGCCCACAGGCGCAGCTACTTCGGGTATAACCGCAGCGGCATGCATGATCTCCGCCTTATGCAACGGAACCTGCCCGACTGTTGCGGATGATTCAGTTACAACTGATTCTCCGGAGCCGAGATATCCCGCAACAACAGGAACTGAGCCTGCCGCAAATGCTATAAATATGGCTGCAACCGCAATAAGCGCTTTATTGCTTTGCATATAACCGCCCGCAGACTCCAGCTCCTTTAGCTCTATAGCCCCGGTCCCGACAACAGCAGGAAATTCAAAATAATGCCTCGTCTCCTGCCAGCCGTCAGGCGCCAACCATGGCTTGTCTGCCTTGTCGGCCAGTTTTATTGAATATGAGCCTTCCAGCGGCTGCTCGATCCCGTTGCTCTCGATCAGATGCGGCCTTATTGTTAATACCGCCAATGCGGATCGTGACGCAGCCGCAAATTTCCTGAGTTTTTTGAAATCACACAACAACAGCTCTTCAAGCCTGTCCCTGAGATTCACATGCAGCACACAGAATCTGGGCAGATGGCGAACCAGATTCCTGTCTATCTGAAATATCGCCAACCGGCCTCCCCTCAGCCGGGCCTTTAAAATTATCTCTTCCGGATTCCTGTAATTTTGTGTCCATTCAGCAATATTAATCATTTATAACCTCCCTTATTTGATCCAGATCTCTACCCTTCTGTTCTTTCTGCGCCCGTCTTCTGTAGCGTTTGAAGCGACAGGATTAAGCTTGCCGAATCCTATGACATCAGTCTGGCTGACCTTGATCCCGTATCTGCCCAGCTCTTTCCTTATGGAATGAGCGCGTCTTTCCGAAAGCTGCCGGTTATCGGCATCAGACCCAAAATCATCAGTGAATCCGAACAGCATGACCCTTTTGTCCCTGTTCTTTCCGCTCTTGAGCGTCTTTGCAACCCTGCTGATGTCGCGGACAGCCTTGGTGTCGGGTTCAAAACGGTTTGTCCTGAACCTGAAGTTGACCGAAAGCCGCACTGCGCCGGATCTCAGTTCCGCATATTGCCTCGAAAAATCCGATCTCTTTTTTGGCTGTTCAGCCCTGACATTCAAATCCACAAAACCGGTCTGCGCGACAATACGTTGCCCCTCTTCAGAATGCGCGAACTCCACAAACGCGTCCATATGAGGTTTTCCCGACACGGCCGGCGTATAGAAGAAAAGACGTCTTGAGAGCGGATAATCTTCCGTTGCAATGGAAAACCTGTCCGGAGCGACCGGCTCAGCCCCATCCGAAACAGCCAGCGCCTTTGAATCCAGTACATAAGGCAGACCTATAAAACCTATTCCGTTGATATCTTTTGAGACATCGCCGGAGAGTTGGGCGCTGTCCTCATAACGACTGGTATTGGCCGCAAGCTTTGCCTTTCCGAGTACAATGCCCTTAAAGGTGTCCCACGTGCCCGATTTGTCGTCGCGGGCGTAAATATGTATTCGCCCGGCTTTACCTCCGAGTTGCGCCCAGTCGGAAAGCTCCCCGCTGAAGATCTTCCTGATATCTTCCTTGCTCATCCTGAAAATAGGGTTGCTTTTGTTCACGATCACTGCAATACCGTCGAGCCCGATGACATGTTCGCTCCTTGCGTCCGTCATATCGCCGATTGCCCGCAGTTGGTCCGTCTCAGCCCTGCTGATCTTTCTCGAAGAGGCGCCCATGTCGCAGAGTTTTTTGTTGAGGCATGAAAATGCGGTCGAAGACCCATGTGAATGTATCTCAATGACAGAGGGATTCCTGTTTCCAGGGAAATACCCCCTCACCTCTGTCTCCTCATTGCGAATCAGCAGTTCCTCCACCTTTGAAGCCCCAATCTTGTTCAGATACGCGGCGGCAAAGGCAGGCGCCAGCCTGGAGCCTATGGTGTTGGAGCCGTGAATACGAAAGAGCATACCCTCCCTTACTCTTGAGGCCCTGACAGTTGTCGCGGAGGCTGCAGATTTTAATACAACCTCCCGTTGACCGGAAACTACACCTTTGACCTGCCGGGACGGGACTCGTATGTAATATTCATCATCGACAAACGCCGTAATCTTTCCTGCCAGCGGGGTCCCGTTTTTGAAGATAAGCAGATCAGGTTTTGACCGGCCTGCCGAATATTTGACGCGATCAACAGTTGTCCTGTGTATCCTGAAGTAGTGGTAGTTCTCTTTTATGACATATAAATGCCCTTCTATCGACTTTCCGCCTTCAAGTTCAATAGTGTCGGCAAATATGTTTGCCGGCCAGACCAGACATACCATCAGGAAAACCGGTACGACTACCTGAAATATTGCATTGAACATTCCCTTCCTCCGCATTCCCTGAATTGTTTGCACATAGTCTATCAGGCCCATATTACGGCATCATTTCATAAATATTACAATTGCAATAAATCTCAAGATACTTTAATCCCCTCTAATTACAATGCGCTCCGTACAACTGCCTATCCGACAGCAGCCTTGTGACAGCCTCCAGAAGCTCCAGTGGATTGCAGGGTTTTGTCAGGTACTCATCTGCACCCTGCTTGAATCCCCAGAACCTTTCGCTATCCAGCTTCTTGGAGCTGACCACAATAATAGGAGTATTTTTATAGCTAAAATGAGAGCGAAGTTCCCTGCATAGCTGGAAACCGTTTTTCCTGGGCATCACGATATCCATTATTATCAGGTCATAATTACAGGAGCTGCATTTCGACAGCGCATCTTCTCCGTCCGCAGCGAATTCCAGTATATATCCCATATCGCCTAATGTATCTTCTATGAATCTCGAATGAGTGATACTATCGTCAACAATCAATATTCTTTGCATGATAAATATGTTCCTCCTTTATTGTTCCGCTAACTATGCGGGATTTCTGCGTCCAGCATCCTTCTGTCCCGGACTATGGACGAACCTTTCTCCATCTTGGCCAGTTTTTTTACCTCCGTTGCTCTGGATGCAAGCTGGGCGAATGAATCTATCTTGCGGGTCTCTGAACTTACTATCCCAATGGATAATGAAAGCAGGGGGAATTCCTCAGCATTACCCCTTCTGTTCACGGCCGTGTATCCGCCGTTATCGAAATCCTCCTGTCCATGGAAATCGCGCAACATCGACGAAAAATCCCCTATTATCTTCGTTGAAATATCGGCCGACATCCTCGGACGCGCAATCAGGATGAAATCGTCCCCGCCGATATGCCCGAGAAAATTGAAACGGTCCCTGAAACAATTATTCATAACATTGACCGCTATTCCCCCGAGGCTTTTTATCACGAAGTCTCCCTTTTCAAATCCGTAGTGATCGTTATATGGCTTGAAATTATCCATGTCCAGATAGCAGACGTCAAAATGCATGTTCTGTGAGAGCTTCTTTTCAATCTCCCTGCGTATCAGCGTATTGCCGGGCAGCCCGGTGAGCGGATTAGAGTCTTTTGCGGCAATCAGGCTTTTCTCGGTCATTGCGTCAAGCAGATCGCTGATGGCGACGATTCCTGCATATTTGCCATGGTTAGTCACCACAATATCGTCATATAGAAATTCAGCCTTCCGCGAATTGACGCTCTGTGCGACTTTTTCGATGGTCGAATTGGCCTCAAACACAAGAAACTGGAGTTCCATGACAGCGTCTATATTTTTGTGCGTATTGAGATGCATGCCGTAACCGCACCTGCCGAGTATCTGTTGTTCCATAAATCTTGACCTGTGAAGCAGGCCGACCACCCTCTCGTCATCGACAACCGGCAGCCCCCTGAGTTCAGGGTCGGTAATAAATCTTTGCATCACCTGGGCAAACGGGATTTGAGGGGGAATAGGCTCCACTATCCTGCATATTTCGCCTATTACACTGTAGTTCGCTCTGGAAATATCGCTGAGCCTCGTTGTTTCCTTGTTAATAATAGTTATCACGGCTTCCGTCGGCTTCTCTTCCGGCAGAAGAGGAGCCGGTCTGCCAAGGTGATAACCCTGCAGATAACCGATGCCCATGTTCATCAGTATCGTCAACTCCTCGGGCCGTTCTACACCCTCCGCAATCACCTCAATACCGATCCTGTGACATACAGTGGCCATCGATTCCACAAGATTGTACTTGATCATTGCCTTGTCGATATTGGATATGAAATGGCGGTCAATCTTCACGAAATCGGGTTCGATAATCGAAAGCATCTTAAGCCCGCCATGCCCTGATCCGAAATCGTCAATGGCGATCTTATAACCCGCGCGGCGATAATAGGCTATTGCATCCTTGAAGAGTTTATAGTTGTCTATGGCTGTCTCTTCAGTAAGCTCAAGAATAATCTTCTCCTTGGCAATGCCGCATTTTTCGGCGATCTCGTCCGTTATGCCCACCCTGTGGTCCGGATCCATAAGTGTCTCCGGACATACATTGATAAAAAGATATGAGTCTCTTTCGCTTATGCCCTGCCTAGCCGCCTCGCGCATGGCGTTCCATCTGCAAAGCAGATCGAGCGATGATATTACATTGGTCTCCTTGGCCTTTCTGAAGAGTTCGGAAACATCACGGAAGATGTTCGGCCCCTCGATCCTGGTCAATGCCTCGTAGCCGTATATCCTGCCGCTCCTGCCGGATATTATGGGCTGGAAATAAACGCCGAAAAGATTGCCGTCAATAAGTCTCAGGATTTCTTCCCGGCTGTCGTCGTCGCAACTCCTGGTGTCCGGCCTGGTAATATTGTCTTCTACAATCCACCTGATCCTTTCGGTCATGTCCGTCCTCTGATCTTCAACATATTCCTCCGCGTTTTCCTCAACAATTCTGCTCCCTTTCTCTAGCAAAACAGCGCCTCCTGATCCAACAATTTATTCTTCAACCTGCCTCCGCGACCTCTATTCTATTGCCTGCAACCATACATCTATTTTTGTTTGGACTTTTTCTATCGCCTCCAATATGCCCGGATCGTACGCCTCTGCGGAATCAGCCCTAATTTCGGTTATCGCCCCAACGACTGATGACCTGCTCCGTTCGATCAGCAATGCAAGACCGTCTGCGGCAGCAACGATTCTCGCGCCGAGAGGTATCCGCTTTCCCTTTAACCCATACGGATATCCTTTCCCATCGTACCTCTCATGATGATAAAGAACGATCCTGGCTATCGAATGGAACTTTGCGACTGGTTTTATCATGGCGGCCCCGATCTCCGGATGCCTTCTAACGATAACCTCTTCCTCGGCAGTTAGATCCTGCCTTTTTTTAAGGATATCGTCCGGAATCCCGATCTTACCTATGTCGTGCAAGGCCCCGGCAATATACATATAGTCTGCCTGCTTTGGGTTCAGCCCGACGGCAAGAGCCCCGAGGTAGCTGATTACCGCCACACGCTGGGAATGCGCATAAGCATGAACATCCTTGGCGTTAATAACATTATTTATGATCTCCATAAGCTGAAACAGCGAAATCGACAGACTGCGCGAATCCATTTCAGAACTGCGTGCGGAATTTTCCATTGCCACGCTGATCAGGGCGGAGTTAAAAGCCGCCGGGTGTGCATTGTTCTCCCCCTTGTTACGTATTGCATCCCCTACCTCACAAGCAAAATCCGGTTTGACAGGACATGGTGAATGTTTTATGTCTTGATTTATCACAACCTATTCCCCTTTTTAGGAAATCCGGCAGTCAATCTGTAATCATTCATGCCGGTTTGTTTGCCGCTATCTCTGCCATTAATATACCGAAGTCTGGATTACGACAATTTGACATAAAGATTACAATAGCGTTATGTTTTCAGCCCGCATTTGCAGCGTATTCCGGCCTGCCTCATTTAATCAAATCGTAACTTTTCCTTAATAATCGTGTAACGGGCAGCCCGTTATGATAATAGCAACAATGCTTCTATGTGACTTTCATATTCATACAAACTACTCGGACGGCTCCATGGAGCTAAAAGATGTTGTCGATATATTCGGACAGGCAGGATTTGATGTCATCGCGATTACCGATCATGTGGTTAACGGCGACAGTTCCATCGGCAAACTTGCGCACCAGTTCCATTACACCATCACGGAAAGCAACTTCAGGGAATATATGGACGCGTTAGAGAGCGAAAGAGAAAGGGCCTGGGACAAATACAGGATGCTCGTGATACCCGGGGTCGAAATAAGCAAGAACTATATTTCATCGGACATGTCCGCGCATCTTCTTCTTATCGACCTGCGGAATTTCGTTTCAGCCTCATGGGACTATGAAACCATCTTTTCGGAAGCCCAAAAACAGGACGCCCTTATCGTGGCCTGTCATCCGCATCAGATGTCTGGCGTTACCAGCAAAGACACCTACTATCTATGGAACAACAGGGAGCGGTTCGCAAAACATATCGACGCCTGGGAAATAGCAAACCGCGACGATGTCTTCAATGTGGTGAGTCTCAAGAAATATCCTTATGTCGCAAACAGCGATTTCCATGCAGCCCGGCACTTGTATTCATGGAAAACGCTGCTCAACTGCGGAAAGGACAGGGAATCCATAAAGGAATGTATAAGGCACAACAAAGGCGTGGCTATTACACTTTTCAGGAAATGACCGGAGAAGACCTTATGTATGAGGAAATACGGACCTTTCCCTTGCATGTAACATATTCGGGGAAAGCGGTAATATCGAGATTTAACACAACAGAAAGGAGCTATTAATGGAACTATTTCTGATCTTTGCGGCGCTGAGTTTTTTAGGACTTGCGGCATACTCATTTCAGATACTGGCTATACGCTCATACGATTCGTCGCCTTCGCCCCGGTTGACGGAGGATGAATATCCCTCCCCCGAATCCTCCGTCAACTTCCCCCCTGTTTCAATATTAAAGCCGCTGAAGGGACTTGACGACAATCTTTTCGACAACCTCGAAAGCTTCTGCCGCCTAGATTATCCGGCTTACGAGATAATATTTGCGCTCCAGAGCTGGAACGACCCGGCATATAAGGTGGCAAAAAAGGTCAGGAACAAATATCGGGAAATCGACATCACCATACATGTTGAAAATATCAATCCCGGACTAAATCCGAAGGTAAACAATCTCATGCCGGCCTACAGGGTGTCCAAATATCCCTATGTCCTCATTAGTGACAGTAACGTAATGGTTGATAAATTCTACCTGCGGAAAATCGTGAGTGAGATCAAGGCGCCTTCTGTAGGATTGGTCTGCAATCTTATCAGGGGCATGGGCGGGTATTCCATCGGGGCTGTTCTGGAAAATCTCCACATGAATTCCTTTATCATGGGGAGTGTCTGTTTCCTTGACAGATTTCTCAAAATGCCCTGCGTTATAGGCAAGTCAATGCTTATGAGAAAGAGCGATCTGGAAGCCATTGGCGGCCTTGCGGCATTCAAGGACATGCTTGCCGAAGACTACCTTATCGGCAAACGGATGAACGAAATGGGCAGGCAGGTCATCATATCAGGACATTATATAGATAACATAAACAATTACTGGAGCATTAAACAGTTTATCAACAGACACAGCAGATGGGGAAAACTCAGGTGGCAGCTGGGAGGCTTCAGATACTTTTCCGAATTGATCGCCAACCCTGTCTTTATGGCTTTTCTTCCGCTCCTGTTCTGGGGGCCTTCGCAGTTGACCATTGCGTTGGCAGGAACGGTCAGCGCCTGTAAAATCGCAGGCGACTATATGCTAGGCCGCAGGATAGGAACAAATATGAAGGCATCATCATATCTTTTCACGCCCCTGAAAGACCTGATTATCGGCGTCATGTGGTTTGCGCCCCTCATCAGCTCAACCGTAGTCTGGCGGGGCAACAGATACCTGATCGGGAAAGATTCATGTCTTTCACCCTGCCCGGAAAGCGGAATCTGGTCATTAAAATACAGGCTGTTAAGCGCCATCTCGAGCCGTTTTGCCTGACAGGCCGGTGAATAAATTATTTTATTGGAAAGGAGCGAATCATGAGAAAGAGAACTGCAAAACTGAAATGTCCGCACATGGCAAACTGGAAAATAAAGTCATGTGAAGCGTTGATAACAACCTACAATCCTTCACAGTTTCAGTTTGAGGAATATTGCAAAAGCCGGGCACACATTAAATGCCCCTTTTACCTGGACGCGCTGGAAAACAGGACTTTTGCCGGGATCGGCAAGTGAATTATGCGAATGAAAGAGAGGTGATAATGAAATGGAATGTACAGTAATAGCATCCAGATCGAACATTCTGAGAGAAAAAAAGGTTGAATATTGCCCTTACAGAAATGTTTCTTCAAATGTCTGCGCTGCCTCACTGTTTAACATGAAGATCGACACGGAACAGCTTTCAATTTACTGCTCTGCAGATCGCTTCAGCGACTGCGCGCTGTTCCTCTCAAAGACCTTGCGCACAAGGTAGAAGAAGCTTATAAGTCTTCATCGCGCATGAATTGCTTTGAATCCTGCCGGAACCTGGAAGAAATCCACCGATTTATTCGGAAGCCCTCCGGTCTTTTTTTTGAGCTTTTTTGCATTTTTCACATAAGAAACTCTTATCCGGGATTGCCCTTTTGGATATAAGACATGATTCACGGGCATTCGCCGGCGGAATAAAAATGTTCAGGCAAGAGCCACTCTTTCGGAAGGGCATATTGATTTGAGGAGATACAAGATGGTATAAATAATGTATACTTTTGCGAGTTACTGAAAGGCAAGTTTTTTAAGGATGATCTCAGGCTCATGGATGTAATTAGATTGTACGGGCGGTTTGAATGAGATGAAAATAGCGATATTCGGAGACATTCACGGCAACATTGAAGCGCTCAAAGCGGCTTACGAAGCGGCGAGGTCTGAAGGCGCTGAAAAGATGTATCATCTCGGTGATCTCGGCGGATATGCCCCGTTCGTGAATGAGGTTGTCGATTTTCTCATAGAACACGGCATAGAAGGCGTTCAGGGCAACTATGACGACGCAGTGGCGAACAACCGGGAACACTGCGGCTGCAAAGCCGAAAACCCTGTTCAGGAAAAGATGGCCAATCTCTCTTTTGCATGGACAAAAGCTCATGTCACGCAAAAGACGAAGGAATACCTCGGTAACTTGCCGGCGCAGATCAAACTGAATCTTGACGGCAGAAAGATAGCGATATTCCATGCGACCCCTCACAAGAATAACATCTACTGGTTCGAAGAGAGGCCTGATAAGTTTTTCCTGGAGATGTCTGGAAAACTGGATGCGGATATATTTATCTACGGACACACTCACAAGCCTTACAGAAAAGATATCGGAGGGAAGATATTCATAAATGCGGGAAGCGTAGGAAAACCGAAAGATGGAGACCCGCGGGCATGCGTGACCGTCCTGGAGTCGTCTGCTGTTAATTTCGCTGTCTCTTTTCTGAGAGTCGAATACGACATTGAAAAAACAGCTGCCTCCATAACAGAAGCAGGCCTGCCCGAATATTTTGCCGGTAATCTTAAGAAAGGGGAGTAGTAATAAAACCGGCTATCTGCAGAAAGCCGCTGTCCAGTTCCGGCCTGCCTGATAATTTATTCCACGACGTTCTTCCAGCAACTCCTGGCAGTCCCTGCAATATACGGCAACAGGCAATATTCTGAGTCTTTCAACTCCGATCTCCGAAGCGCATTCCTCGCAGAAACCGTAGGAGCCTTCTTCAATTTTTCGGAGCGCCCGTTCGATCTGTTTCATTATCACATGCTGTGAACTCATATTAAGGAAATGCATATAATCGGACTGGCTGGCGGTTGCGCAGTCGCCTTCTTCCTGTCCTGCGCCAAGAACAAGCCTGTTTTCCGCAGCCATGTTTTTTCTCATTTCTTTCTTTATCCAGCTGTTAATCTCCTCCTTACGTACACGAAGCGTTCTTTCCATTTCCCTTGATATCTTTTCTCTGTGCATAGCGCCTCCATAGTTTTTTGTTAACTATACGCTATTTCTATTAAGCCCTTATGAAGCCAATATTAACTTTCTGTTACATTCAAAATAACCGGCCTTGTCATGCTTGTCCATCAGGCAAATCCGGACTAATTGCCTCACAGCGCAATGATCAACTGCTTTCCCTGGGCCTTTTCAGCTCAATACACGCCATTCCGGGAGATCATTCGTTTGTCGTCAGTTTTAGCCCGATAACCCCGACCATAATCATGCATATGAAGGCAAGCCTGGAAAACTTGTAAGGCTCATCCATAAAAAACATTCCTATCAGATTGACTCCTGCAGCAGCCACACCGACCCAGATCGCATAAGTAGCTCCAACAGGCAGAGATTTCATGGCTAGAGAAAGGGAAAAGGCGGCGCCGAAACCGCAAAACAAATAAATGAATATCCAGGGGAAAAGCTTTGAGAATCCGTCCATGCCCTTCAGGCTATAGACCCATCCTATTTCAAGAGCGCAGGCTATAAATATGTAGATCCATGCCACAACTTAATTATGGCTTTTTATTGTTACATGGAAATTACGCCGATGTGAAATATTGATGACCGGTGTATTATTCCCGGTTCCGCAGCCTTGCGACAAAGCATGCTTTCGCGAAACAGCAAACAAATATTATATCGCGGCGAGGGCACGATAACTTACCGTTCCGATCAGGAAGTCCTCCGGTCTTGTTTTTGCACTTTTCGCTTTTTTTTCGTAAGATATTTCTACGGCCATGGGCCATTTTTATTATAAAATGATGAATATCTCTTCCCAAGGAGGATGACATGCAAAATCCAGTTGAAAACTATTGGCATAAAAGATTACAGGATCTGAAAAAGGAGCTCGAAGACAATAATTTTGAGGTATACATTGCCCAAACCGCAGCTGACGCAAAAGATATTGTTTTTAAAACCCTTCTTCCTCAAATAGCGCCAAAAACAATATCATGGGGTGGCTCGGTGACATTGGGCGAAACAGGCATCCAGGACGCCCTGCTGAATGATTCCGGGGTTGAGATTGTCAACCCTTATGCTGCCGGTATATCAAGAGATGACGCGTATGAATTGCGTCGCAAGGCGCTGCTCGTTGACCTCTATTTTACAGGCACAAATGCAGTGACCGAATACGGCCAGCTCGTTAATCTCGATGGTTTTGGCAACCGCGTCGCCGCCCTTCACTTCGGCCCAAAGAATGTTGTCGTGGTGGCAGGCCGCAATAAGATCGTCTCCGGTATCGAGGAGGCAATGCAACGCATAAAAAATTATGCGGCGCCCGTCAATGTCATGCGGCTTGACAGAAAGACTCCCTGCCTGGAGACATCGATATGTCAGGACTGCAGCAGCCCGGAGAGGATATGCAATGTTTGGACGATTACCGAAAAATCCTTTCCGGAAAACAGAATCAGGGTAATACTTGTCAATCAGGATTTGGGTTATTAGGATATTTTCCCGGTAAGACAGGAGCCTCTGTTGCGCTTGCCGATTCGCATATGATACTCTTAATAATATATATGGACGGCTTACCCGCCCTTATTTCTCTGGATATTATTCAATCGTATAGCTTAATTTGGAGGAGCTATGGTTACTGCAATGGTTCTTATAAACACAGATCGTTACAAGGTAAATGAGGTTGCGGAAAAACTGGCTGATGTTCAGGGTATTTCCGAGGTTTATTCTGTGGCTGGTGAATACGATCTGGTGGCGCTGATAAGGGTTATGACAAATGACGAGCTTGCCGAAATTGTCACATCGAGGATAGTGGGGATCGAAGGAATATCAAAAACCGAGACTCTTATTGCATTCAGGGCATTCTCGAAGCATGATCTCGAAAGCATGTTTTCCGTTGGCTTTTAAGGAAGTCTGAAATCGCAGATGTAAAAGGCCTTAGCATATATTGAAACTTGCTATTTTGAGGGTATAATATAATAAATACCCTGTAAAATTTACCTCAAGGAGTATCGCCGGTGAACGAGTCTGATATTTTATGGTTCAGCGTTTTATTGTTGGGTATTATGGTTATTTATTTGATTTATCGGATTATAAGCGAGAAAAAAAAAGAAAAGACAGCTATACAGGCGCCCCCGCCTCCCAATTTATCAGAACAGACCCCGCAGGCAAATGTGACAAGAATGCTTCCGGTCGGCATGCTGATAGCCAAGTCGGGCGCAAACAGGGGATTGGTATTTCCCGTAGACCCGTCGGGAGTCAAGATCGGAAGGGATAAAGACAAGAATCAGGTTGTGATCAATGATCCGATTGTTTCCCGGGAGCATGCATGGATCGGCCTCGATGACGGCAAGGTGATTGTCAAAGATGAGAATTCCAGAAACGGCACTTATATTAACTCACTGGACGCCCCTCGTATTATCAGTCAGGAACTGAAAGACGGAGATGTGATCTATATTGGGAAAAAAGGCAGTGAATCTTTTAAATACAAAACCGGTTGATTCTCAGCATAATATGGTCGGCCGGGAAATCGGCCCCTACCGTATATTGCAAAAACTTGCACAGGGCACCATGTGTTCCGTTTACAAAGGAATACATACCGGGCTTGAACAGGAAGTAGCGATCAAATTTCTTCTCCCTGAATATTTCGAGGACAAGACCTTCCGTGACCGTTTCATCAGAGAGGCAAAGATCCAGGCGAAGCTGTCGCATCCCAATATTGTAAAGACGCTGAATTTAATCCAGGACGATCATGAAGCGCTGATGGTAATGGAATATGTAAACGGCGAGACGCTAGATGTGCTGCTGAAAAAAACGGGCGCGCTGCCGCCCGAAAGGGCACGCGCAATACTGGAGTCTGCGCTGGAGGCCATCGATTTCATGCATTCCAAGGGTATAGTCCATCGCGATATCAAACCCGCAAATATCATGGTCTCCTATGACGGGTTTGTAAAGGTAATGGATTTCGGCATAGCAAAGGTGTTGGGTGAAAACGGCAAGACAAAAACAGGTATCAGAATGGGGACTCTCTGGTATATGTCGCCGGAACAGATAAAAGGCGAACCGGCCACCATTTTGTCGGATATATATTCACTGGGGATTACTTTTTATCAAATGGTGACCGGCACAGTTCCTTTTGACGGAGAGACCGAGTTTGAGATAATGAAAAGACATATCGAAAAGGAGCCTACTGCGCCCTGCAAGATAAACAAGGACCTGGACAAGATGATAAGCAATGTCATACTCCGCGCTATGGCTAAAAATCCCAAGGGACGTTATCAGAGCGTCAGGGCATTTCTGACTGATATCAGAAACACCGTCAACCCCCAGGATATTACGAAAACATTCGTACAGGAGCCGGCAAGTCACGGCCCATTGAACGGATACTTCAGGGGGCTCTCCAGGTCGGGCAAGGCATTTTTTGTCGTTGCTACGCTTTTTATAATCGGAGGAGCCGCTGTTTTTGCTTTCTATTCCAGCTCCGATAACACAACATGGACAAACGGCAGCCGTGATGTCAACGTGAATATCCCGGCTGCGGTCAAACCCGAAGCAAAGGCGGCTGCTGATATCGCGCGAATTCCGAAGAAGACAATTACGCCGCTTCAAAGTGATATACCTGAATCAGACACAAGACCTGCCATCGTTAAATCAAATGTTCATAAGACAAATCTCAAAATGGCAGGCAGCTCCGCCAGGCGCAGCAAGAACCGCTCAACCCGCTCCCATAAAAAGGTTGCCTCTGCCGCAAGTATGGAGCACAGCTCCCAGGGCAGTGGAATCACCAAGCCCGAACCAGTAAAGGAATCGGCGACTCCAAAAAAAACAACAGACAGGAATGTTGAAACATGGTCGATAAGAAAATAGTCCTCTGCTGGGGCATGATTGCCCCTGTCTTGTTAATTCTTATGTCATACGGTTGCGCCCCGCTTGAAGATGTTCATTATTCGATGCTGAAATCCATGCGAACGCCTGGAGAAGCGATGGAAAGAACCCCGGAGGAAACATCGCAGGCCTATGACGAATCCTGCAAGGATAGCATAAGACAAGGCATGGCTTTCTTGGAGGCAGAGGTGATCCCACCCAGGATTGAAGACGGAGCGGAGATAAACCACAGGATCAGATATGCCATATGCAAATCGGCGCACGGTAATATGAATGGAGAAATAATCAGAAAGGTCTATTATGGCGGCTCGGCCGTATTTCAGGACCAGACAAAATATGAGTTTAAACGGGGAACCTGGACCGTGGACGCATTTATCAAAGTGCCCCGGAACTCCAGAAGCGGCAAATATGAAGTAGACACAGTCATATCTTACATGGGTAAATCCAGAAGGATAAGAAATTTCTTTGAAGTCAGAAAGCAGGGTGCGGATTGATCCGGATGAATTCTTTTACCGGCACCGATATAGGTTATGTAAGAACCGAAAATGAAGATTCCTTTCTGTTGCGGATACCGGATGACGCAGATACATTTCAGAAAAAAGGTGTCCTTGCCATTGTCGCTGACGGTGTAGGAGGCGGCCCGGACGGCAAGCTTGCGAGTTCCATGGCGGTGGACATTATCTGTTCCCAATATTACAGTTCAGAAAATGAAGACCAGGCGACAGCGCTTCTGTCAGCTATGCGGCAGGCAAATAGTGAGATCTATCTGGCGGCAAATAACCGCTCATATGACGGGATGGCAACCACCTGCACAGCCTTTGCTCTTCTTGACGGCAAAGGATACCTTTGCCATGCAGGCGACAGCAGGGCATATCTGCTGCATTCCGGTGATTTCAGGCGCATATCCAAAGACCATACCCTTGTCGAAGAGATGGTGGATGACGAAATCATATCAATGGAAGAAGCTGCAGTTCATCCACAGAGAAATATCATATTGAAGGCATTGGGTTCAAGGCCCGATATTGATCCGGATCTGGCTGTTGTCCGTATCACAAAGACCGACACAATTCTTTTGTGCAGTGACGGATTATATGGTTCTGTATCAGACACGGAGATGTCGAGCAAGCTTATTGATAATCATGTTGAAACAGCAGGGAAGAAACTCATCGATCTTGCGCTCGAAAGAGGCGGCACGGACAATATCACAGTGGTGATATTGAAAGTCTGACAGGCTGACCCGACGCAATCAACCTGGCAGTATCTTTATTATCTGATCAATAACCTTTTTTGCCGCAGATATATTCTGAACCCTGACCAGTCCGAATACGTAACGCCCCGACTGCGCGACGATGACCTGTCCGTATAACGGGTCAGTCGCAGAAACATAAATATATTCCGCTTTATCCGCTTTCAGAATCTTTTTCCCCGGTATCCCAAGGTAAGAAACATACTGATCAAACGCGCTGCGCGCCGCCGCAGGAGAATCCCCGAGGACTATAAACACCTGCGCCTCTTTACCTTCCAGCATGGCATCGGCGATAAGGCCTCTCTGGAAGAACGCATATCCGAGAAGGCTATTTGCAAGATATCTTTCGCTCTTTTGCACAAGCTGAGGCAGCTTTCGGAACGCTTCCAGCTCCTTTGGAGTTCCCGTTACGGGGGGGAGCTTTTTAGAAATGGCCCGCGCGCAGGAAAGAAATATCTCCTTATCGAGACTTAATACGCCGCCTGCCTGCAGACGAACGAAATATCTGTCCTGATAAAAGAGCTCCAACGATGGAGATATGGTCCCCTCTGCTCCGGCATTGACACTCTCATCATCAGATCTTCTGTAGCCCGCATAGATTCCGAATGCGTCGAGCGTAGAGCCCATTTTATAGACATCGGCTTCTAACGAAGCCTTCGGATTACGGCTGCTGGTATATCTGGCTGAAGCAAGCGCCCCGAACCCGTATGGGAAATAGAGTTCGGCTTCGCCGTTGATGCGGTCAAAAAGATTGTCTTTATTATATAGCCTGACTTTTTCTTCCATGACCCAGCCGGGGCCGCACTCAGGAGAAGGCAAAATTTTATCGATCGGGATATCAGCGGCAAAGGCAGCATCTGAAATGCATAACACACTGATAGCCACAACCAATATCATGATACAAAGGCGGGGTCTGCGACTGACCGAAATATAATTAATAGCAACCATGACTGCTATGCCAATATTTTTCTGGCCTGATCCATCTTCGAAGATATATTCAGCCCATTAACGCATTTGGCGACGCATACCGAACAATCGCCACATACCGAAGCCGAAGCGGTCACTGGTATTTCCCTGTAAGTCGACACAGCCAGCTCTCTGTTTCTGTAACCTTCCTCATACATGAGCGACCGGTTAACTGTGCTTATCTCGACGCCGAGCGGGCAGGTCGCTTCGCACTTGCCGCAGAAACTGCAATAGAAAGGCTGCACGGCGGCGTTGTAACGGTCAAGTATGCGCCTGTCGGCAGACGAAAACGGCATACCCATGACAGCGATATCTTCCTTAAGCTCCGACATATTTCTCATGCCGGGGATTGCGCCGGCGACATTTCTGTTCTGCAGCGCCCATTTCAGCGCAGCCTGGTGCGGACTTATCTTTCCCACGGCCCCCGTAGAATATCCGCCTGCCTGGGTTTTCATTGCCACTATTCCAACACCTGCCCCCGCAGCCCTCGCAATTGCGTCCCCGACTTCCTTATCACTCTTGAAGTTGTAACCGACCAGCGCGGTATCAAAAAAGCGGTCTTTATCCTGGATAAGCGCATCCAGCACTTCCGCCTGATTTTTATGAGTCGTCACCCCGAAAAAACGGACTTTGCCCTGTTGTTTGAGCTGGAGAAGGGCTTCACGCGTCTCTGCAACAAAAACCCTCTCTTTGCCTGTAAGATTATGGAGTTGTATAACGTCTATATGATCTGTTCGCAAGGCCTTCAGGCTCGTCTCAACATCGCTTATTATATCCGCTTTTGAGGTTGAGGTCGGTTTTGTCTTTGTCGCAATATAGACCTTATCACGCCTGCCCGCCAGGGCCTTGCCGACGATTTCCTCGTTTTTGCCCCCCATATACCGGCGCGCAGTGTCGACATAATTCACCCCATTGTCAAACGCGATCTTCATCACTTCCGGCTCGGGTGTCAGCATGGCGCCGAAGCTTACGACCGTGATCTTAAGGCCAGTGCGTCCGAGGGTCCTGTATACAGGCTTCGGGAATATAAATGGTTCAGCCGACGCATAATATTGCGCCGCTTCAGCGATAACGTCCTCACCCACCAAAGCTGCCGCAGTCCCGGCAAGCCCAATCTTAAGGAAATCCCTTCTGTTCAACTTATCCGGACTCTTGCCATCTTCCATATTTACCTCCGCATAATCGCATTTCTTCATAGTATTATACGCACTAAAGACAAGAACGAGAAGAAATTATCAGGGCAAACAGGGACAACCTGCCGTTTATTGATAGCAGCTGTCCCTGTTTGGTCATTCTAATGGCAGAAGGTCACTTTTTAGGATATCCAACCGACTGCGCAAGAACAATCTTCTGATCGGCCCTTAACTTCATTATTTTTGCAAGAGCTTGCCTGTCAATCGACGCACGCACAACAGTCGCCAACCCTTCGGACGCGCAATACAGATAAACATTCTGGCTGATAAATCCGGTATCTGCGGCAGAATAGCGGTCCTTGTCCTCATTCGACCCCTTGCCCATCCTGGTAAGATCCGCCACATAAATAAGATTCACAGGCGCCTCCTTTACAAAACCCTGTGTGCCTGTGGCCGAACGAATGTCTCCGGAGGAAACAAGTTTTAACGCCTGTTTATTCGCATCAAATAAGTAAAGGCCGTCTGCCGTAGCGACATATATATCGATCTCCCGCCAATTGACGGCAGACGGCGCAGTGCGCTTTCCCGTATCAGTGCGATTTATTCCAAAGGCCGCCCAAAGCAGATTTGAGAGTGTCTGATCCGCCAGTTTCTGCGGGCTGAATGAACGGGAAGAGCTTCTGTCTTTCAGCGCCTGCATGAGCGGTTTTCCGCCTTCGACTTGCGGATTGGGAAGCTTGATAGTCCTTCGCTCGTCGGAACAACTAATACCAACACACATAATTGAAATAACCCATACTACGGCAACAAAAAAAGACATACGCTGCATAATACTCCTCCTTTAGTCGTTAAAAGTTTATTACGAGTTATCTCTCAAATTTGACTTCCGGGCCTTGCTCATGGCTTACCGCTTTCCATGTGAAACTTATGGAGAATGCGATGCGCTATCGGCGCGAGAATTATGCCGGCTATGAGGATGACAACCAGCCCGCAGTAAAGTGAATAAAGGCCCGCAAAGAGCTTTCCTGCAAAAGTGCCCGGTGTATTCACGGGCCCCATTCCGCCCAGGAGCATTGCCGCGTTCAGGAAGGCGTCAATCCAGCCCAGATCCTCAAGAATATGGTAGCCCAACATCCCGATGAACAGCGAAAGGACAATGAATGCGAGCGACATGATTGCACTGTGAACCAGCCGAATAATGAACTGGCGCCTGGGAATTATGGGTTGCGAGCGATGCTCAAACTCTGGGAATAGCTTTTTCATTGGTCGCCTAAAAGTTATTATCAAAACATGGATAATATCCCCAAAGAGCTGTTATCCAATAGATATAATATTAACAAAATGCATGTCTGTTACCAAGTACATGAATTCTGTAATATCTATCCTCCCGTATCGTTGAAAAACAGGCTATTATTATCGCATGGTGATCAGCAATATGATACGATTAAAGTGAACTTATAAACAAGACGTTTTGATAAGTGAGCGCTCGGGCTGCAATACCAATCAGACCCACTTGCGAGGAATCGACCCTTCCACCTTCTTTTCTTCAAATAGCGTGAATCCGCCGTCTTTTTTCCAGATGAATGCCCTGATCCTGGCCAAATATTTGAACTGGCTCCGACCATCCTGATCCCTTTCGGTCCAGATCTTCGTTGAGGTCACTGACCGGATCTTCCAATTCTCAGTGGGCCGTTCAAGCGTTGTCCTGCAACTTGTAAAGCAAATGAGCGACAGGGGATCGTTGTCAAGCATCCGGAAGTTTTCCCCGCACACCTGATCGACCCAGAGACCGTTGAGATAACCGTCATAGCGGCATCGACCATAGTCGAATATTTTTTTGACCAGGATACCCTTTCTGCCTCCGACAGAGATTTGTTTGACCTGGCGGGTGTTCCCGCCAGGTCGATCGGGGTCTGCCGTTGTCGTGACATAATCATCCACGTAAACGGACAGGATATCGGAGTCCCGGGGGAGCAGTTTTTTCAGACGCTCGTCAGCTGTCCTGGCCTTTCGACCCGGAAGCATAATGTTGCTTGCGGGAAATCCGGCGAATCTTCCAGTGTGCAGGGTGATCGTCGTCTTGTCCGCGCTTTGCCATAGCGTAGGAAAGAAAGAGGAAGAGATGGAAAGCCTGATCCGCCATCCTTTTCTGAACGTATGCCCTGTCAGGTTCAATGGTATGCGTACCCTGAAGGGGACTCCGGGTTCGATGGGCTTTGGGTTTGCCATAGAGCCGTCGCGATAACACAGGTTGAAGAAGCTGTAGGTGACAAGATGGACAGCCTGGGTCGGGCTGACCTCGCAAAGCCGGACAGCTATGGCAGCGACGGGTTTGTCGCATGTGAGATTGAGCGTCGCCGTGGGATATCCGAAGCAGTCGAAATCTTCGGCCAGCGCGGACGTCTCGAAATAGAGCGAGCGTTTGTCCGCTCCTGCGAGGTTTCCCGGGAGATCATTGTTGCCGGATGAGCCGAAAGAACTCGTTTCGAGCATAGCTGTGCCAAAGAGTAGATCGGAGGAACCGGCGCATTCTGTGTGATGCGAGGGCCGAACACTTAATAGTTGTTTATTTGGCGACAGATAATAAACCCTTTTGCGCACGCGCGCCGGCCAGTTCGAGTCTTCCGCCACCCATTTGCCCAAATCGTCGTAGTCAGGCAATCGTCGCGGTTCACGCGATCTGCCAAGCCATACTGTCAGTTGCGGCAACTCCGTCCCGGCAGGCGGTTCTTTGCCTTTAAGCCATTTGTCCCACCAGTGAGTAACGACATAGGGAAGCCAGTTAATCCGCGGCCCCGGGTAACCGTCATATGGCCACCTGTGACCCCAGGGGCCGACAAGACCGGCCACAGGCATGTCCGCAGCCGCCAACCCCCTGACTGCGCGATCCACGGGATTTTTGTAACCATCCTGCCATCCCGACAGTATATAAACGGGGACTTTAACCTTATCATAGTGGCCGCGAACGCTCGTCCTGCTCCAGTATGAGTCGCGCGTCTGATGAGCACCCCACCGGCTGAACCAGAAATCGGCATTCCTGATCCGTTTCCGCCACATCGCTTCCCAGCAATCGCCTACCACGAGCGGATCGGGCGGCTGCGAAAGCCATCCCCACATCGAAGAGGGCCAACCGGCATTATCCTGCATCATGGCTCCGCCCATGTAATGGATGTCGTCGTTGTATCTGTCGTCACTGCCGCAGATGACGAGAACCGCCTTAAGAGCATCGGGACAATCTGTGCGGGCCGATACCATTAGCGAGTTTATCGCGCTCCACGATTCACCCATCATGCCTACGCTGCCGTCGCACCACGGATGCTCTGCGATCTGCCTGATCACCTGTGTGCAGTACACCAGTTCTTCGTCTGTGTACTCGTCCGTGAGAACTCCCTCCGAGTCTCCCGATCCCTGCAGGTCGACCCTGAAACAGAGGTACTCGTTGTAGGCAAACCACGGGTAAACCTCACTGTCTCCCGCAAGCGTTCCGTCGCGGCGGCGGTATGGGTTGAATTCTACGATAGCAGGCGTCTTCTTCCCGCTTTTGACAGTCTCCTCATTGTGCCAGAAATGGCCGTAGAGTTTGATAGGGTTCTTGTCGCCGTATTGAACCGTGAAAACAATATCTTCAGGGTCCGGCACTTTGTCTTTCGTATGGATATAGATCGTCTTCCCGCCGGTGGAGATGCCCTGCAGTTCTGAATCCTCAGGCATGCCGGCGACTGCGATTCGCTCCAGAGCATAAAGCAATGCATCGGGAGTCATAGTCGCTCCGACGGCGCCCACCATTCCCATCAGGAAAAGACGCCGGCTCAATTCCATTGCTCACCCTCTCTAACTTATATTAATTTGATCTTTGACCACGCCATGGAGAATAACCTGCGCGTCAGATTCCGTTTTATGAACAGCTTACTTTCTTCAAGTAATTCCAGGGCTACCCCATCGTTGCAAAAATGGAGCCAAGTATATTCAGGCTGTTGACATTTTAAATAAAGACAGCTACCAATATTAAAATGGTAGCTGTCTTTATTTGCGATTCAGCAGAGCTAACCTGCTTCCACATACAATTTGAGACCAGAGGAGTTTATACCCTTCAGCTTATTTATCTCCGCCTCCGCTACCTCGGCTGTCGCCTCCTCTTTCGTGGCGTTTCACAACCTCATCGACATCTACCCTTACCTCGACAACATTATCCGCTTTGAGCAGATATACAACACTCAATACGTCCGACTGCCCGAACAGAAGCTGATCGTAAAGCGGCCGCACTTCATATGCAACGGCGCTGCCGTCCAGGCCTATGACCGCGCTGATCTGGGAGTATTTAAAAGAGCTCTGCGATGATACAAATGCCACAGCCATCTTTTCGGCCTGCTTTGCAGTCAATCCTTTCGAGGACCTATAGTCGAAATCAGGTTTGAATATTTCGAAACGATACTTGCCTCCTTCAGGAACAATAAGCGCAAAGGTAGTGTAATCTTCAAAAGCATTACCTCCAACCCGTATTAGAGTATATGTGCCCGACGGATCGACGACCGCCTTTGCGGATTCTGTCCTTAAAGAGCCCTGGTATGTGGCGCAACCGGCGACTATGAGGCTTACCAGAAATATCGGGATTAAAAGTCGTTTCGCAGTTTTTCGGAACACCCTCGTCAAGTTTCTTGTTTCCATATGAAATCTCCTTTGACCTTTTGTTTTTTCCATAATACGATCACCTCTTAATTAATTTATACCAATAAACGGGCAAAGAGCAAACCAGGCAGATCAAAAAGGAACTCATGATAAACATTGACGGCAAGAGGACTTGAAAAAGGCTCTTTTGTTTTAAACCCGAATGTTAAACATGGCTGAAACAGACATCACGGGCGGCCATATCATAAAGGTAATTGCGTCGTTTCCTGAATCATATCTGTTTCGGGTATAATTCAGGGAGGCTTTAATGAGTGTCGAGTAAATCCACCGGGCCTCGTTCATGAGACCTTTGGTTCCAGTGAAAAATGCGCAATACACAATGATTTAACTTCAAACAAGGAAAAGGAGCGAAAGTTATGAAGATATCAAGTCTTTTAGCGCTGGCGGCAGCAGCCGTCTTTACGTTATGCAACACGTACTCTCAAGCGGAAGCTTGCACAAGGGTGGTCTACCTTGGTCCCGACTCCAGGATCCTGACCGCGAGATCAATGGACTGGAAATCCGATATTGAAACCAGTCTCTGGATCTTTCCTCGGGGGATGAAGCGTAACGGAGAGGTGGGGCCGAACTCCGTGAAGTGGACGTCAAAGTATGGCAGCGTTATCGCGTCGTCCTTTGACAACTCCACCTCAGACGGCATGAACGAGGCCGGCCTGGCGGCCAATGTTCTTTGGCTTGCGGAATCGGACTACCCCAAATGGGATGGAAAAAAACCTGCGCTCTCTATCGCCATATGGGCACAATACGTTTTGGACAATTTCGCTACAGTGAAAGAGGCGGTAAAAGAACTCGGAGCCGAACCCTTCGTCGTCCTTAGTGGCGACTTGCCGGGGGGAACTTTACGCGCTACTCTGCATCTTTCAATGTCGGACGCCTCAGGCGACAGCGCAATCCTTGAGTACATTAACGGCAAACTCGTAATTCATCACAACAGGGACTATCAGGTGATGACCAACTCCCCGATTTTTAAAAAGCAGCTGGCGTTAAACCAATACTGGAAGGAGATCGGCGGCACGGTAATGCTGCCGGGCACAAACCGGGCCGCAGATCGCTATGTTCGCGCGATGTTCTACATCAACGCCGTCCCCAAGGTGGAAGACCAGTTGATCGCAACAGCAAGTGTATTCAGTGTGATTCGTAATGTCTCCGTGCCGTATGGCATAAGCACACCCGACCAGCCGAATATTTCCTCCACCCGCTGGCGCACGGTGGCGGATCACAAGAGCAGGATCTATTTCTTTGAGTCCGCCTTAAACCCAAACATATTCTGGGTCGATTTTCGAAATGTTGATTTCTCGGCAACGGGAAAAGTCCGGACGTTAAATCTCGGCAAAAGCCAGACGCGCGTATTTGCCGGGGACGCCTCCGCCCAGTTCAAAGAGGCCGCCCCCTTCAGATTTATGGGGCTTTAGGAAAACGGGGACAGCGACCGTTTATTAATGACAGCTGTACTTATTTAGCATTCTAACGATAACTTTGCAGAGTTGACTGTTATATTATTATCTATCTCAGAATTGATTTTCTGAGATGCGAAGCTTCGTTTTGTCATTCCCGTGTAGACGGGAATCCAGTATTTATGCGGCTATTTTGATACCCGCCGCTTAATGCGCCTACTGTTGGCTTCGCGGGTATGACGACATTATTGCGGACATTTTGATTTTGAGATAGATTCTAACTATATCCTTATTTTCATGGGATTCTATAATGGACCGGGCAAATCGACCCGGCGGATTTGTCGTTGCGTGAGAAGGAGGCGCGGTGCAGGTTGTTTGTCGAACACTGCGCGGACTTTATATGGACAAGCCTGCGCTTTAGTCGTGTAATCGGCAGAGTACCGGCCTCTCACCCCCGTTCAAATTTTTATTTCTTTTTTTCACAGTTCAAGATTTAATGCCTTTATCTTGCCTTTCCTGTCCATCTTCTTTAAGGCAGCCTCAAGGCTTCTCGCTTCGGTCGGGCTTTTGCACGATATGGTTTTGATGAGTTCGAACGGCAGGCGCGAGCGGACAAACTTGCTGCCGGTCCCCCGCTCATGTTCCCTGAGCCGTTTGTCGAGGTTATTGGTCAGGCCGATATACAGGTAATTATTCCTGCATTTAAGTACGTAGACAAGCCAGTCGCAATTGTTCGATTCAGTCATTATTTAACGCTCCAGGCCGGCGGTTGAGACGCATATTTACACACACAGACCCCGTCGTGGGATGCAACTGAATATTGCCTAATTCTTGAAGCTGTGAACAGGCGCGGGAATGCGTCCGCCGAGCGTTATGAATCCTGCTGATCCGCCGTCGTCCGTTATATTGATTATCGTCGCTTCGCCAAGCAATCCGCCGAAGGATGCGCGTTCACCTGCCTTCTTTCCCGGCACTGGTATGAGTCTCGCAGCAGTTGCCTTGTTGTTGATGACGCCGATAGCCATTTCATCAGCAATGATGCCGGCAATTGTCTCTGCGGACGTGTCTCCGGGTATGGCCACCATATCGAGCCCCACGGAACAAACACTCGTAAGTGCCTCCAGCTTTTCTATGGTCAATCGCCCTCTTCTCGCAGCTTCCGCTATATTAAGGTCTTCGCTAACCGGGATAAAGGCTCCGCTCAAGCCGCCGACATGCGAACTCGCGAATATCCCGCCTTTCTTGACTGCGTCGTTAAGCATGGCGAGCGCTGCCGTAGAACCGGGGCATCCGATGCTTTTCAGTCCAAGACTCTCGAATATCTCTCCAACGCTATCTCCGACATTAGGCGTCGGCGCAAGAGAAAGGTCAACTATCCCAAACGGCACACCAAGCCTGTCGGCGACCTTTCTGCCGATTAATTCTCCCACCCGCGTTACCTTGAACGCAGTGCGTTTGATGATCTCGGACAGCCTGCCGAGGTCGAGGGAAGGATCTGCCTTCCGTGCACGGTCTATCGCCATCTTGACAACCCCCGGACCGCTGACCCCGACATTGATGGCCGCTTCAGGCTCTCCGATACCAAGGTATGCGCCGGCCATAAAGGGCACATCCTGCGGTATATTGGCAAAGACCACAAGCTTTGCGCAGCCGATACCGTCGCGGTCGGCCGTCATTTCCGCGGTCTGTCTGATAGTCTGTCCCATCAGCGCGACTGCATCCATATTTATGCCGGCATTGGTCGAAGCCACATTTATCGATGAGCAGACACGCCCTGTTTTCGACAGCGCATCAGGAATTGCTTCAATAAGGGCGCGGTCGCCTTTTGTAAATCCCTTCTCCACAAGCGCGCCGAACCCTCCGATAAAGTCTATTCTCAGCCGGGCCGCAATATCATCAAGAGCCGCCGCAACAAGGACCATCTGTTCAGCCGACAGGCCTGCGGCGACCGCCGCCACAGGGCTTATGGATATGCGCTTATTGACAACCGGTATCCCGTATTTAAGTCCGACCTCATCGCAGACATCCACAAGACTTCCGGCAAGCCGGGTAATCTTGTTACGCGTATTTTCTATAAACCGTCCGGCGTCCCGGTCTGCGCAATCGAAAAGACTGACGCCGAGCGTTACAGTCCGCACGTCCAGATTCTCATTCCTGAGCATATCGAGTGTTGCGATTATCTCACGTTCCGTCAGCATATTTCAGACCTGGTATATCCTTTCAAAGATTTCCCTGTGCTGAAGGTTTACATCAAGGCCGAGTTCCTGCGCCTTTGCCTGCAAGGCGGCCCTGAAACTCTTGAAGTCCGACGAAGGGGGGATATCGACCTCGTAAATCGTGACATAGTCGGGCGGCCTCCGCTCGGACCGCGACACTGCCTTCAGGTTTATGATATTCACCCCGTAGCGGGCAATAACCCCGGTCATGCCGGCAATCAGCCCCGGCCTGTCAGGCCCGACCGTCGTGACAACGAATGATTCACAGGCCTGCTGTTGCGAATGCCCTTGCGCCTGCATTGATTTCAGATGAGCAACGAGACCGAACGGTTCCAGCTTTGATCTCAAAGCGGAAAGCAATTCATTTTCATCCGTTGAATCTTCCATCGAAACGATGAATATACTAATGAACTGCTGCTGCAGTATGGTCTGGCTTACGTCCTCAAGGTTGCATTTCTGCTCAACAAGAACCTTCGATATGGAGGCTATAATCCCGGGCCCGTCCGGACCGAGGACAAAGAGGACAATCTTTTTCATGACATCTCCGACATTCCCATAATAATGAATGATTAGCACATAAACATCAGCCGCTGATCCCACCTGGACCGGAACTGCATATATAGAAGAATATCACAAATAATTATTTTAATGATATCAGACGCCTTTTCCTTATCTGCATTTGACAAGGATCATTATATAATTTGGCGAGCCGGGATTTGGAGCCTTTGAAGACAAATAGAATAATTTTAATATGCTGCTCGCATGAAAGGACAAGACGTCTTCATGGTTCTGAATGCGACATTGTTTTCGCATCTTGCATCGGCCTGCCTGACGACAAAAAGAAACCCGTTTTTGAATAAATCCCTGTTCGCTGATACTTCAGTGTGTCGCTCAGAACCATCTCATCCGGCTTGTCCTTTCATGCATGATTCATTTAACCCGGATTGTTCATCACAAGATCAAACGTGATTGAAATAGACGTCATGAGTGGCCATATCGAAAGCTCGGCGCAGGCCGTTAATTTTGCGATTTCAGTCAATTTTATCAGGCGCCTTCCCATTGTCTGCATTTGTCTGAAAAACTGCGTTAATTTGGCGAGACTGGATATGGCCAGCCGTGAGGTCATTAAAATTGTTTTCAAAACCTATTCTCGCCTGATGACAAATCGGGACACTCACTCGCTGAAGCGTCGCAGCGTGAGCACGCTATTGACTCCACCGAAGCCGAATGAACTTGTAACGGCAGTCCGGATCGGAATATCTGCCGCCTCTGTTATCAGATTTATCACGCAGTCAGGGTCGATATTCCGCGTATTGATCGTGGGCGGAATAAAACCTTCCTTCAAACTCATTGCTGTGCATGCAGCCTCAAAGGCTCCGGATGCGGCAAGCATATGCCCTGTCATGGATTTGATGGCATTGACAGGAACAGGCCTGTCTCCAAAAACTTTTCTTATGGCCGCAGCCTCAGTCCGGTCGCCTGCCGGGGTGGATGTTCCGTGGGTATTGATGTAATCCACATCTTCAGGTGAAATGGCGGCGTCCGCAAGGGCCTTCGATATCGCAAGGCTCTCTCCCTTTACCGACGGCAATGTCAGGTGAGAGGCGTCGCAGATATTTCCGTAACCGATTATCTCCGCATGAATAATTGCATTCCTGTTAATCGCATGCTCCAATTCTTCAATAACCAGCATACAGGCGCCTTCAGCAAGAACAAATCCGTTGCGCTTTACGTCAAACGGACGGCTTGCTTCATCCGGCGCTGAATCGGACAATGCGCCTGTTGAGCCGTATCCCTCGATGCAGAGCCTGCAAATCGGGGCCTCTGTTCCGCCTGCTATTAACACAGACGCGCAGCCCTTTGTGATCATCAGAAAGGCCTCCCCTATCGCAGCGGCCCCCGAGGCGCATGCGTTGGAAATTCCGAGCATATACCCGGTAATGCCGAGCTTTGCCCCGACATATGCCCCTGCAGCGCTAATAGTAGTTGTAGGCATAAGGAAAGGCGATACACGATGCGCCGTTTTACCGTCTTGCCGGTACGACGATATCTTTGCGAATTCCCTTTCCAGCGTCGAAATGCCGCCCCGGCTCGAACCGAGAATGATCCCGCATGGAACGGCAACCCGCTTATTTTCAGACATCAGCCCCGCATCTTCAAAAGACTCCAGCGCTGCAGATACTGCATAAGAAACAAAGGGATCGATATGGTTACCCTCTTTTTTTGAGAAGACGGCGTCTATCCTGAAATCGGTTATCTCTCCGGCGGCTCGCCATACTGCCTTTCTGAACAGGTTATCCGGTTCGACCCGCGTCAACGGACCGATTCCCGACATGCCGGCTTTTATCATTTTCCACGAAGCTCTGAATGACGCTGCAAGCGGTGTTACTGCGCCTATGCCTGTGACTACGACCCTTTTCATCGTAAACTATATTATCATATCAGGTTGACAATAAAAAATATTTTGGAATCAGCCAAAAAAGAGCTTAAAACCCTTTAATTTCATGTCTGTTTTATGTTATGTTACGAGCATGTCATCAATTCTGAAAAATAAAAGGGAAGCCCTCAATCTGGATTTAGAACAGATAGCTTCGACTCTCCGGGTCAGGCAGAATTTCCTTGTCGCTATCGAGAATGAGCAATATGATGAAATACCGCTGGAAATCTATGCCCGCGGATATATAAAAGTCTATGCCAAATATCTTGACGTCCCCTATGATCAGGCAATAGAACCCTATGAAAAATATCTCGCTATCAAATCCCGCGGAACAGAATCAGCGACAACAAGTCACTCATACTCTCCGTCATCAGGTAACGCTGTTGATTCGGGAAAGGACTTTCTTAAAGGTCGCCAGGATATCCAGATAGAGCCAAGAGATGCGTCTTTTGATTCTCAACGTGAAAAGTCCGCAAAACCCTGGTATACCAGAGCCTTCACGGTCATGACAGGGCTAATCCTTATTTTCGTCCTCGGCTTTGTATTTTATCATTTTAGTTTATCGGATTTTTCCGACAGGGACGACTCAAAAAAGATTATTGTCCCAAAAACACAAGCAAAGCTGCCGGTTGTGCCTCAACAACCTGACAAACAGGACCAGCCTTCCCTGGAAGGCGTAAAATCAGAAACAATAACAGGCTCCCAGCTTAATGTTCCTGCTACGACCGATCTGAATAAAGCAGCCGATACTATCAAAGAAAACAGACCGTCCGACAATTCTTCCGGCAGGAAAGTTGAAGCGTCCAAACCTTCGGACGATCAAACCTCGAAGCGAAAGAGGCATGCGCTTGTAATTTCAGCAGTTGAACAGACGGACATTCAATTGCTAATCGACGGAAAAGATATTGTCAACATAAGTCTTGCGCCGGGGGAAAGTCGCACATTAAGCTCATTCAAGTCCATTAGCGGCGTTGTGCCGGACAGCGGATCCGTAAGACTAAAATTTGACGGTAAAGCATTGCCCGCAGGCAAACCGGGTGAAGCAATTTCCATAAACCTTCCCAAAAACTGAGCTTGCGGTATCTGTTTCCATATTTGTAGCTCTTACGACTGCTGCTTCATGAAATCGCCGCTCTCGACAAGCACGGAATTATGCAGGGGCTGGATATTGAAATATATCCATGCCTGAACAGTCTTTCCGTCTTCGAGCCTGACCCGAACCGATTCCCTATTCGTGATCCTTGGGTGCCCTTCGAAGCGGTCAAGCGTGTTCAGCTTTTCATCAGTCACCGAATATACGTCTCCTTTTATCTTCATAGCCGGACGCCTGGTAATAACCACCTTCTTATTTACTGTAAACAATGCAAACGCTTCATCCGTTTCCGCGCTGCCGACCAGTGTAGCGTCAGCCATAACAGCCTGACTGCGTCCTCCCTTGCGAAGATCACCATGAGCAAAATAATACTGCATAGGATTCGACCTCCAAAAGCGAATTTGTTATCTGCTCTCAACCCACTCCCTTGCGTTCTGGAACATCTTGAGCCAGGGAGAAACCTTGTATCTATTTTTCATATCCTCGGGCATCCATCCCCAGTTCCACTTCAGCGAAGTCCTTTCAGGATGCGGCATAATGGCGAAATGCCTCCCGTCAGGAGAGCATAATGCAGCGATGCCCATCGGCGAGCCATTCGGATTAAACGGATAGACCTCGGTAGCAGCCCCTCCGTCATCGACATAGCGCACAGGGATCAATCGTTTTGCCGTCACATCCTCAAAGATCGCCTTATCCGGGAAATGGGCGCGGCCTTCTCCGTGGGAAACCCAGACGCCAAGCGTCGAGCCGGCCATACCCTCAAGCATGATTGCCGGACTCTCTTCGATGCGCACAGTGACAAAACGCGATTCGAACCTGCCGGAAAGATTATGTATAAAACGCGGCTGAATCTCATCCGCAATGCCGCGCCACGGAACCCAGCCCAGCAATGCCATAAGCTGGCATCCATTACAAACTCCGAGACTGAATGTGTCGCTGCGCTGATAAAACTTCCCGAATTGGGCAGAGACCTCTTTATTGAACCTGATGGCGCCTGCCCACCCCTTTGCAGAATCCATGACATCCGCATAACTGAAGCCGCCCACCATCGCAAGTCCATTGAACCGTTCAAGTGTGATCCTGCCGGACAGCAGATCGGTCATGGTCACATCCCACGGCTCAAATCCCGCGTTATAAAATGACGCCGCCATCTCCCTGTCGCTGTTGCTGCCCTCTTCCCTGATAATCGCCACAAGAGGTTTATCGCTTTTCGCAAGCGCTCTTTCAGGTGTAGGGAGCGGATCAAAAGAGAGGCTGAAAGAAGGCCCCTGTCTGTCATAAATGGCCTGCTTTTCCTGTTTAACGCAATCCGGATTTGCCTGGAGAAGATCGATGCGATGGCTCGTTTCTTCCCATATGTCGCGCAAAACACGCATATCCTCATCAAGGACATTTTGATTGCCGATGGATATATTGATACGTTTTTTGATAGTCGCAGTTCCGATGACCAGAACCGGCAGATCGAATTTCTTAAATACGTCCATTACCCTGATTTCATCTGCAACCGCATATTCAGCGACAAGCCCAAGTTCCTCTGCAAAAAGAATATCGATAGCCGACTGCTTATCGCTGACCGCTAATGCCTGAAGGTTTATATCCAGTCCGCAGTTGCCGGAAAACGCCATTTCCAGAAGCGTGGTAATAAGCCCGCCGTCGCTGCGGTCATGCCCTGCGATAATCAATCCTTCGCCAATAAGCTCCTGAACAGCATTAAACGCCCTTTTTAAAAGAGCGGAGTCTTCGACATCAGGAGAGATATCGCCTGTCTGCCCGTAACAATGGGCAAGGGAAGAGCCTCCAAGCCGGTACGCGCCCTTCCCGAGATCTATATATAACAATCTGCTTGCGCCGGGACGCTTGATATCAGGGGTCACAACCTTGTAAACGTCGGGACATGGGGCGTATGCCGAGATTACGAGGGCTCCAGGCGATTTTACCAGCTCCTGTTCTCCTGTAGGATGAGTTACGCGGGCCGCCATGGAAAGACTGTCCTTGCCGCCATCTATCGCTATGCCGAGTTCGATCATCATCCTGCTCATCGCAATAGCGGCGTCATACATGCCCGGGCCTTCACCCTCAAGTTTGGGAGCCCACATCCAGTTTCCCGAACAGCGTATATCTTCGATAGAGCTGATCTTTGCCCAGATCATATTGGTCAGAGCTTCGCCTACGCTTAGCCTGGCCATGGATACAGGATTGATAAGGCTCTTTATCGGCTGTTCACCAATGGCTATGGCTGCGCCGGAAACCCCGAGATGGCTTTGGGCTATAATGGACACATCCGACACTGTCAGTTGCAGAGGCCCGGCGCACTGCTGCCGCGCCACAAGCCCTGTGACGGAACGGTCGACCTTGCTGGTCAGAAAGCGCTTCGAGCCGACGGAAACGAGTTTAAGCACACGATCAAGTGCCTCGCGAACTGTAACCTGCGGCAGGTCAAGCGGCCTGCACGGCATGACTGCGCGATTCATTTCAAAGGTCTTGCGGGGCATATCGCCGAGGACCTTGTCGAGATCCAGATCGACCGGAGCCTCTATACCCGCGCCGGCCTCTGAATCGAATAACACTATCCGCCCGTCGCCGGATATTTCGCCGATAATAGCGCACGGGGCCTTCTCGCGTTCGCAGAGAGACCTGAACAGCGACTCCTTATCTTTATAAATAAGCAGCGCGTCCTGCTCCTGGTATTCCGCTCCCCAGATTTCGAGGACTGAAAGCGTGCGGTCTCCAAGCTGTATGGCCCGCAGATCGATTCTTGCGCCTGCAGGATAGATAATCTCCTTTACCACATTGCAGTTTCCTCCGGCGCCCTGATCATGTATGCTCATGATCGGATTGGCGTCGCCGAGCTCCACGCAGGCGCGTATGACCCTGTTGACCTTCTGCTCCATCTCGGCGTCGCCGCGCTGCACTGCGTTAAAATCGAGTTCCTCCACATTTTCGCCCTGTATCATGCTCGAAGCCGCGCCGCCGCCCATGCCTATACGATACGCAGGGCCGCCGATTTTGACCACAACCATGCCGGGCTTTGCCTCTTCCTTGGTAATGTGGCTTGCGCCTATCTGCCCTACCCCGCCGGTAAACATGATCGGCTTGAGCCATTCGCGCCTCTCGCCGTTCGGCAGCGTCATACCGAATGAGCGGGTGAATCCCTGTATCAGCGGCTCGCCGAATTTGTTGCCGTAATCGGACGCGCCGTTGCTGGCGTCTATTTCGATCCTTAGCGGCGCTGCAAGATTGGAAGGATAAACATAAGCTCCATTCTCCCACGGAAGTTCGTATCCGGGGATATTAAGATTACCGACGCAATAAGCGGCTGTGCCTGCAACCACATGGCTTCCCCTGCCCGTTGCATGGCCGTCGCGTATCCTCCCGCCCGAGCCGGTCTCCGCTCCGGGGAATGGCGCGACGCCTGACGGAAAGTTATGCGTCTCTGCCGTGAACGTAAGATGGTTCTCGACCCTCTTATCCTGCATCGCAGAGGAAACGCCCGGTTTCTCGGGCATCAGAGTGGAAATCCGAAAGCCCCTGATGGCGCTCGAATTGTCGTGGAACGCGATCACGCTGTTGTTCGGATTGCGCTTGTAGGGCTCCTTGACGATCTGCATGAGAGTTTGCGGAGCTTCAATACCATCGATTACAAGGCGCCCGCCGAAGAACCAGTGGCGCGAATGCTCGCTGTTTGACTGACTGAGATCAAAGCATTCCACATCAGTAGGATTTCTCTTTATTTCATTAACGAATAAATTGTAATAGTAGTCGACGTCCCAGTCATCCAGACCCAACCCCATCGTACGATTTATCTCTTCAAGCGCAGACTTGCCGCTTTCGATGAGCGGCACATAATAAGGCGGTTTCGGGATGACGCCGGTTTCAAAACTTTCGAGCGGGAAAGGATAGACGCACTCGGTCATGCGGTCATGGACAAGATCGAGAAAGGCATTTTCCTTTGACTTGCCGGAGAAGGCCCCGGCTACGTCTAGCAGAAGATAGCGGCGCGAACGCTCGATGCGGATCACCTTTGTCAGTCCGCACGACTGACATATAGAAACGGCGTTGGTAGACCATGCCGTCGAGAAATTCATTCGCGGGCCGACCTCGAAAAGAACCGCATTATTGTTATTCTGCTTCGTTGTTTCCAGAAAACTGAAAGCGGAAAAAAGCTGCGGTTCGAAGGTTTCAGCAAGAAGCCATCTGAGCGTCTCAGCCTCTGAGTCCGTCAACGGGCCGCTGACCTGGATATTGAAGCAAAACTCGGTTTCGATGTTTTTTACTAACGGATCTATCGAAGATGCGACCTGATCGAGCAATACATTTTTTTTATACTCTGAAAGGGCGGGCGAACGGTATAGATGCAGCAACTTCCCCAGTGGCATGTGGTCTCCTGTATGGTTAATTATCTCTGAATATTAGCATATCACGGTCATGACAGGCATGTCACATTTTGCATACAAACCAGGGAGGAACAGGTCTTCAGTAGCCGGACTTTCATATCGGCAAAAACCCAAAAGGACAGCGCGAGCGGGCATGAGATATTCAGTAAATCCATAGAAACTTTTCATCCCGATAAGGAATCAGGGCCAATGCGCTCAGGAATTTCTAAACCCTTTACTTTTATAGCCTGTATGGTAGAATATGTGTTATCCGTTGCAGCTGAATATTGTTGAGCAGAAGCTTTTTCATCGTATATAAATAATGAATATACAGCTTACAACAGGAGAAACCATTCCCTGTAAAAAGGGCGAGACCATCTTCCAGGCGCTTAAAGGCGCAGGCATTTACATTACCGCGCCTTGCGGCGCAAAAGGAAATTGCAGCAAATGCCGCGTAAGGATCGTTTCCGGAGCATATATTTCCAGCGGTTACGGCTCTCTGACAGCTGAAGATAAAGCGGCCCTGATCGTCCTTGCCTGCAATACAAGGCCGATAGGCGATATGGCGATCGAGATACCAAAGGAATCTCTTCTGGTGGTCGGCGACAAGATTTCGGTTTCCGCAACAAAAAACCTCATACAATATTTGCATACTTACAACGCAGAGATCGATCCGATAGTCAAGTCTCCTGCCGTCGATGACGCAGCCTCTCACAAGACAAAGACTTACGGCATAGCAGTGGATATCGGCACTACCACAATCGTGCTTTATCTGACCGACCTGGATACGGGTGAAGTCATTAATATAGGTTCGACATACAATCCGCAGATCAGGTTCGGCGATGATGTCATAACAAGGATCATCCATGCGACAGAAGGCGGCGGAGCGCAGGAACTGCGGGATGCAGTAGTGGCGGATATCAATACCATCCTTGACACCATCGATGAAAAACACAATATACCGTCTTCGGATATCAAGGCGGCCGTCATCTCTGCAAATACTGTGATGTCGCATATGTTCTGGGGACTCGATACCGCATCCATAAGGGAAGAACCATACGCGCCGATGATGACCGATTTCCCTATATTGAAGGCTTTCGACGCCGGCCTTAAAATCAACTCCGGGGCTCCGGTATATACAGTCCCATGTATCGGCAGCTATGTCGGCGGCGATATCGTAGCCGGAGTGCTCGCATCAAAGATGAGCCATCGGGATGAAATATCCCTGTTTATGGATATCGGCACCAATGGCGAGATCGTGATAGGGAACAGGGAATGGCTTATGACTGCGGCCTGTTCCGCAGGCCCATGTTTTGAAGGAAGCGGCATCAGGTGCGGAATGAGGGCGACACCCGGAGCCATCGAATCTGTCAGGATTCAGAAAGAATCCCTCGAACCTGTTAAAACCGTTATCGGCGGAGTAAGCCCTGTCGGCATTTGCGGCTCGGGTATGATCGACACCATTTCCGAAATGCTCCTTTCCGGGATCATCAACCAAAAAGGAAAATTCACTGAAGGTGTGTCTGACAGGATACGACGGGGCGGGGACGGGCTGGAGTATGTTCTTTACAGCCACGGGAAACTTGACAGGGATATCGTACTGACTGAGGTCGATATAGAAAATATCATTCGCTCAAAAGCCGCTGTCTACGCCGGGATATCAACCCTGCTTTCGGACGCGGGTCTTTCCATAGGGTCCATTGAACGGGTATATATAGCCGGCGGGTTCGGCAATTACCTGAATATTCAAAAGGCAATCGTACTCGGCATGCTTCCGGACATGCCTGCGGACAGATTCACATTCCTGGGCAATACATCCGTAACGGGCGCATACCTGTGCATGATGTCCGACAAGCTTAGAGCTGAAGCTGAAGAGATTGCCTCAAGGATGACCTATGTGGAACTCTCCACATCAGGGATGTTCATGCAGGAATATATGTCCGCGATGTTTCTGCCTCATACCGAAATGAAACTATTCCCGACGGTAGCAAAACTGCTGGAGAAATAAACCCGGAATTGTCATCAGAAACTGAAATTGCATTCATGGGGAGACATATCGAAGTCTCGGCGCAGGGATACCGTATTCGATATGGGAAAGCAATATCATACGTTTACCTGTTGATCG
>JGI20214J51650_10000044_pt1 | contig 71464 bp, 50 predicted proteins | sample WetSurMetagenome_FD_51650 | JGI IMG/M metagenome (IMG submission 51650)
ACAACCAGAAGAGTCCCGTTTATCATAATAAATGATTTTTATAAAAGACGTAATTATATCCGGAGTGTGTCAAAAAAATAGACAAATTATTAAAAATTGCAGATCCTGGTTTAATTAAGCCATTTATTTGCCTTCAATAGTTATAAAAGGGAATGTTTCGCAACTTCTTTCCCGGGACTAATTTTCCCTGACAACGACAACTCTTTATAGGGAGGTCATTCGCTTCTTAAATTATCCGCAGGATTTACTGAAGCTATTTTAATTACTATGAGTCCTATCGTAAGAAGGGTAAGAAACAGTGTTATTACCAACGGTAAGATGTAATTCCACACAGTTAGATCCATTTTTGATTCAAAGGTTTTCAACCATCCAGATAGCCAATAGTAGCATAAAGGAACAGCGATAATAAATGCAACAGAATTGATCCAGATAAAATCTCTGGAGAATAGCAATAAAATTTCTGATAAATTTGAACCTGCCACCCTTCTTATACTTATTTCTTTGGTTTTTTGAAGCATAAGGTAGGATGTTAGTCCGAAAATTCCTAAACAGGTAATAATTATTGAAAGCAGGGCAAATGCTGCGAATACAGTTCCAAGAAGCTTCTCATTTCTATATTGNTGTTCGTAATAATCTTCAAGAAAAAAATAATCAAATGGATTATCGGGGAAAAATTCTTCATATTTTTCGCCAACAAGACTTAAAATACTGTTTTCACTGCCTGAAAAAGTTTTCATCATAAAAAATCCTCTTATGTCACGGCCATGGGGCATAAATCGGTAAATATTAGGTTCATATGCCTCTTTAGGAGATTGCTGACAATAGTTATTTACCACTCCAACAATTGTATAAATTTTGTCCCAATAGTTAACNATCTGATTTACTGCTTCTTCCGGCGATTCAAAGTCCATCCATTTTGTGGCTTTCTCATTAAGTATAATTGATGCCGAATCTGATGAGAAAGACCTGTCAAAATTTCTTCCGGCAATTATTTTTGCTTCCAGCAGACCAAGGTAATCGTAATCAATACCTATAATCTGGTAATTCTTGCTCTGGTCGGATCCTACCCGGAAAATTCCACCTGCATCCCACAATATTTGTCTTCCAGGCACTTCGGTCCCAACACTGAATTTTGTAATGATCTGATTTTTAATCAACTCTTCCTTGAATGTTATCAGTTTACTACCGAATGAAGCATCCCTGATACGCGGAGCTCTGACAGCCAGGATATCTGAAATTATGATGCCCTTATCTTGGTTCTGCAGGAACTTTAACTGTTTAGAAACAACTACAGTGCATGTAATAAGGGAAATAGCTATAACTAGCTGGAATAATACCAGAGCTTTTCTTACAATAATTCCACCACGTGAATGAACATATTTCCCTTTCAGTACTTCTGAAGTTTTTATTGACGAGAATACAAAAGCCGGGTAAATCCCTGAAAGAANAACACTTGAAAAAAAAAGAACTAAAAATATCAACCAGAACCAATCCTTTTTCCACAGGATATAGTCTGAAGAGATACCTGTCAGGTTAATGAAGAGTGGTAATAACAGCAGTATTAAAATCAGTGATGTAATAAAAGCTGCTAAATTCACTAAAAAAGTCTCGACGAAGAACTGCCCGATCAACTCTCCTCTGCTAGCCCCGGAGACCTTACCTATNCCTACCTCAGTTGCCCTGGTAAGTGAAATTGACGTGGTAATGTTAATATAATTAATCCATGCAATTATCAGAATGAAAAAAGCAATTATGTTCAGAAATATTACTGTGTTAATATTTCCATTTACTTCCAGTTCCTGCATATAATGCGATTTCAGGTGTATATCAGTAAGAGGTTGAACCTTCAGTTCACATGTAAGCTTGTAGATTTTAAGATCTTCGCCAAAGTCTCTTTCTACCAATAATTTAAGCTTCTCTTCAAACTCTTCATTATCAGCTGTGGATTTAAGAATGAAATATGTATAGAAGCCGGTATCTCCCCAGGACGATTCAATATCCGGTCCGTAATGNGTAATAAGATTTGGCCATGACAATAATATATCGAATTTAAAATGTGAGTTCCCGGGAATATCCCTGAATATTCCGGTAATAACAAAACTCATCTCTTTATCAACAGTAATGGTTCGCCCCAGTGGATCCAATTCGCCAAAATATTTTTTAGAATAAGCCTCGGACACAAACGCGCAATTAGCATTTGAAATCCCTCGTGATGGATCACCTGCTTTGAATTTTATATCAAAAACTTCAAATATTTCTGGTTCAGCAAAAAACATTCTTTCTTCATAAAATCTCCTCTCACCGAATATTACGGTTGCCCTGTATCTGAATATCCTTGCTATCTTTTCAACTTCAGGATATAATTCCCTTATTCTTAATGCTGCAGGAGGACAGCAGGATGCGAATTTGACCGATTCACCTTCTGCACTTGACCGTTCATACCTGAGCCGGTAAATATGATTGCTTCTTTTATATATGGTATCATAACTTTTTTCGTATCTAACATAAAGAAGAATTAATATAAATGAGGTAATACCAGCTGCTAATCCAACTATATTAATCANTGAGAACATTTTGTTTTTAAGAATATTTCTGATCGCTATTTTGAAATAATATAGTATCATTCATCTATATTTTTTTGTTCTGGTTATCTAACTCATAATCAAAACAGTCCATAAATAATGTAAAAGCANAGTAAATATATAAAGAAGNAGAATATTTCTTGCTTTCATGCATCATTTTAATTTGATATCCGTCTTTATTACAGAATTTCAAACAGAAGATAGGATTGTTGGAAGATTCATTTAATTACCAGAGCCATGACAGTAAAACTAAATCCGAATGAGGTTGTTCTTAAGGCAGGTGACACTAACCAGATTATTGAGAACAAAACCATCGAAGGTAAACTGATTGTAACAAATCAGAGGATTTACTTTAAGCCGCTTGAAGAGAAGGGCAGTTTTTTTAACCTGGAGATCCTTTTTGAAAACATTCTTGAGGTAATTTTCTATAACAAGGGAATGTTTCTTGTGAAAGGACTGAATATTATAACCCGGGATGGCAGGAGCTTTTCTTTTCCTCTGAAGAAGCGGGACGAAATTGGCCAGCTTATAAATAAGATGTATTAGAGCATTTATTTCCACATTATATATTAACAATTATATTATAAATCAAAGACGCCCATCCAGGCGTCTTTGATTTTAAATTATTTTTAAAAAAAAGACTGAGGCTATTCATAACGCAGCGACTCAACAGGATTCTTCATCGCTGCCCTGGTTATCCTGAAAGCTAAAGTCAGTACTGTGGCAACAATCATTATCATTGCTGCAGAAATCAGAATAAATGGTCTCACCTTAACAAAATAATCCCAAATACTGTCCATAAGAGAAACAGACATAAAATATCCTCCTGCACATCCAAGAAGTGAAGCAATAAGCAGAACGTAAAGAAATTTCTTACTTATNAGAAGCATAATTACTGGTATGGATGCTCCCTGAATNTTTCTGATTCCTACTTCCTTTGTTCTTCTGATTATATCCAAAGAAACCAGGTTAAACATTCCGATGAGCGAGAGAAGGGTTGCCACAATGGCAAGAAAGATATTTACTTTTAGAATGCTTCCGTTTATATCCTTTTCCTCCTGCATCAGATCTTCCTGGAGCCTGCCGCCAAAAATCTGGTTAGTGCCAAAATTCTTCCATTTCTGGCTGATGTAATCCAGTACACCCGGTAAATTTTCAGGATCAGCCCGTACTGCAAGTACACTATACTGGTCACTGTCTGAAAGCCTGAGCATTGCCGGCTCAATTGCCTGCCAGACACCGCTCATATAAAAATCCTCAACAACTCCGATAATTCTAAGGATAGTTGTGTCATATAGTGTAATGGTCCTTCCGACACCCTCATTCCATCCAAAATCCTTTACAAGTTTATGATTCACAACTATTGAGTTATTTTCCCGATCGGCTGTGNCTCTGTTTCTGTCAAAAAGACGTCCTTCAATCAGCCTTAATCCTAAGGTTTGTGCATACTCAGGCCCGACATCCATTACATCCACTTCAAGCCGCTTATCAGCATCTTTTATTGGTCTTCTGTAACTTCCCCATCCAAGGTGATTCATTGTTCCTTCGGCTGAGATTATCTTAGGATTTGAAACAATTTCATTTCTGAATGAGGTGAAAAGATCACTGCTCAGAGGAACAACAATCAATTTATTGCGGTCATACCCAAGATCGAGAGTTCTCTGATATTCTGCATTCCTGGCAAATACAATCCCCATTACAAGTGATATGACCGAAATTGTAAATTGCAATGCAAGGAGGACTGCTGACAGCTTCCCGGAACTTCTGAACAGGTTGCTTCCTTTTATTATATTCACAGGACTGTAGGAGCTTACATGTAAAGCAGGATATACACCTGCAACGAATCCGGTGACAAGCAAAAGAAGCAGAAGGAAAACCCAGAATAAACCATACCTGCCGAATGAAAGTTCAATCGACATGTACGCCCATAGGTTGCTATAGGCTGGCACCAGTATTGAAGAAAATGCTATCCCTGCCAGCAATGCCAGAAAGCAGATTATATAAGTTTCAGACATAAACTGTACCACAAGCTGTCTCCGTTGTCCTCCGAATGTTCTTCTAAGCCCTATCTCTTTAAGCCTCCCGGTGAAGGTAGCTATTGAGGTGTTAGCAAAATTCAAACAAGCGATGAGCAGAATAAAAATTGCCATTATAGGTGGAGCTATCAGTGCAGCAGGGTGCATTGAAGGGAAAAGTCCTGATGACCATATATTTCTTGTATTTGAACCAACCTCTTTCAGTGGAACAAGGGAAAATCTGTTTATCCTGAAAGCTTCATTTGCCCTGTTCTGGACAGGCAGGTAGTTCTTTAACGCTTGAGCTATTGAAGCAAGGAAAGTTTTATCTTTAACCATAATGAAATGAGCAGTTGCCCACATCTTCCAGTCAGCATCATTTAATCCCCGGATCAAGATAAGATTGTCGAAATGTGAAAGAATGTCGATTCTGAAGCTAGAATTCTCAGGGAAATCTTTATATACTGCACCCACTCTAAAAGTAAATTCTTTCCTCCTGTCGTCCAGCAAAGAAATAGTTTTTCCAATGGGATACTCCGAGCCAAATAGTGTATTGGCAGCAGTTTGACTTATCAATGCATTCCCGTGATCCTCAATTGATTTAAGATCACCAAGCATTACATGGAATGTGAATATTTCGAGAAATTCAGGATCTGCAAAGGAGATTTGCATTGGAAACAGGTCATCTCCTTTTTTTACAGGTAAGCCTGCTCTCAATAACCTGGCAGATTTTTCTATTCCGGGGATATCTTTTTGTATCTCCAGTCCAAGGGTAGCAGGTACCAATCCATATTCCTGCTCCCTGCCCTGCATATCCCTGAAACTTGTAATCCTGTATATTTTGTCGAAGTTCTCGTGAGTGCGATCAAATTCATAATTGAACATGTTGTTAAAGAAGGCAACAATACATACCGAGAGTGCAATCCCCAATCCAAGGATATTGATCACCGTATGTATTTTGTTCTTAAGCAGGTTCCTGAAGGTAATGAGAAGGTAATTTTTGAACATTCTCTAGTCGATTTTTATTCATATTTAAGCGACCTTGCAGGATTGACACTTGCTGCTTTCATAATCCTGTAGCTTATTGTTATCAAAGCTATGCCCAGGGCTATGGCCAAACCTGCAAAAAGACTCACCATGCCAGTGTTGATCCTGTAATAAAAGTTTTCGAGCCACTTCCCTGCAATGTAATAAATTAGCGGCCATGCTATCAGTGCCGAAATTGAAATCAGAATAAGAACCTCCCTGGAAATCACAAAGTATATTCCACCTACAGATGACCCCATTGCTTTTCTTACTCCGATCTCCTTGGTTCTCTGCTCAACAGTGAAAGAGGTGAGTCCGAAAAGCCCGATAGCCGCTACAAAAATTGCAAGTATTGAAAAGATTACAGCCATCTGGGCATTCTGTTTTTCCTGGAGATACATCTGCTCAAAATCCTCATCAATAAAATAATATTGTAAAGGATTGTTTGATACATAACCCTTCCAAACCTTTTCGATTTCGCTGATTGTCTTTGAGATATTTTGCGCAGATAACCTGACCGAAATATAACCCCAAAGCATACCTTCATTCTGAAACCTGATTAGATAAGGACCAATGGGATTTCGAAGAGATTCGAAATTGAAGTTTTTGACCACTCCTATAATAGGTATATATCCAATTTTACCTGAATCATCAGGATTCATAAACCGGACTTTTTCGAAATCTGTTATATTAAAATCTTTTTTGGCTGTCTCATTAATTAAACATGCCTGTTTGTCTGAAGAATATGATTCATCAAAATTTCTTCCCGAAACAAGAGTCATACCATAGGTTTCCAAAAAGTTATAATCAGCCCAGTTGGATACTGCAAGAAACGTTTCATCCTTCCTGCCTTCAATCATATAGCCATTATTATTATTAACACGACCAGGAACCGCAGTGGAACTTGAGATATTGACAACCCCGGGAATATTATGTACTGTCTCTTTAAATGATTTCATTTTCCCCCCAATTGCCTCAGCCCTGTTAATAACGATTACCTGTTCTTTATTGAATCCGACATCTTTGTTTATCATGTAATTGATCTGTCTGTACATTATCATTGTNCCAATAATGAGCAGTATTGAAACTGCAAATTGAAAAACAACAAGGACACGTCTGAGCCTTCCGTTGTTCTGACTGTTCCTCACGCTTCCTTTAAGAACTTCGTATGGGTTGAAAGATGAGAGAAAAAGAGCAGGATAGCTGCCGGAAAGAAATCCTACAAAAACAGTGAATAGGATTAGACCAGGTATTGTATACCAGTTTCTGAATAGTCCCAGGGTAAGGTTAGCACCAAGAAGATCATTAAAATATGGAAGAGTGATTCTTATTAAAACAAGAGCTATCAATAATGCAATAAGCGAGAGCATAAATGATTCAGAAAGAAATTGAAAAATGAGCATTCTTCTGGTCGATCCGGAGATCTTTTTAATACCNACCTCCTTTGCCCGTCTTGTAGCCTGTGCAGTGGAAAGGTTCATAAAATTTACAGCAGCAATCAGAACGATAAGTATCGCTACACTTCCGAATATTATAAGGTATTTAGGATCGCTCGCAGCTTTAAACTCCTGCTGTATCGACGGATCAAGATGGGCATCAGTAAGATTCTGAAGAAAAAACCTGTATTTGTTACCCTGTGCGAAAAAGTCTTCTATACTGATACCCATATATTGCTGCAGTTCAGGCCCAACATATTTCTCAAGCATTGACGGGATTTTTTCATCAACAGTTTTAAAGCTTGCATTTGGTTTCAGCAACAGATATGTACTAAAACTGTTACTTAACCAGGTAGGATCGTTCGATCTTCTGTTAGTCATAAAAGAAGAGATCATATTGGCCTCAAAATGAGAGTTCCCCGGAATATCGTCCATTACTCCCGAAACAAAATACCGTACTGTATCAGATCCGATTTTTATGGGCTTATCAATTGGATTTTCATCTCCAAAAATTCTTTTTGCTGCAGATTCAGACAAAACTAATTTACGAGGTCCATTGAGCAAATTCTTAGGATCTCCTTTAAGGACAGGTATTGAGAAAAAATTAAAAAACGAAGAATCTGCTTCGATCAAATGTTCCTCAGTAAACACCTGACTATTATATTCAATCACAGTCGGGCCCCTGCCCGTCATTCTCAGAAAATCCTCAATCTCCGGAAACTCCTTTGCCATAGTCGGTCCTATAACTGCAGCTGATGATGTGGTTGTTACTTCCTGGCCTCCTATCTTCCCGTTTAGGATCATTCTGAAAATCCTGTCTCTCTTTGTATTAAACTTATCATAGCTTGACTCATTGATTACAAACAGGGCTATAAGCAGGCTGCAGGCTATGCCGATCGAGAGTCCAAGAATGTTAATTATTATATATGATCTTTGACGTTTGAAAGATCGTAAGCTGTACTTGATGAGATTGTTTAACATGGTTATAAAGCTTTTTGGTTATTCAATTTTAAGTGCGGAAGCCGGATTAATCATCGAGGCTTTAATTGCCTGGAAAATAACGGTTGCCAGAGCGATGATCAATGTACCGGTTGCGATAATGGCAAAAACAGAAATTTTAATTTCAATCCGGCTGGCAAACTGTTTAAGAAGATTTGCGACAATGATCCAACCTGCCGGCAGGGCTAAAATAAGAGATATGAATACCAGAAGCAGGAATTCTCTTACCATTGAATAAAGTATTGCAGGAGTTCCTGCCCCCATTACTTTTCTGATACCTATTTCATTTGTCCGTCTTTCCGCTGAATATGCAGACAATCCATAAAGTCCCAGGCAGGCTATTATTACAGCCAATATGGTGAAATACTTTAATAAACCTGTAAGACGAGTCTGAGATCTGAACAGGTTATCATAATCTTCATCGATAAAGAAATAGTCGAAGGGGTATTCCGGAATGGTCCTATTCCATATATTTTCAACAGTTTTCAATGCCGCCGGAGTATTTCCCGGTGTAACTCTGATCAGGATATAGTTAAGTAAAGCTGGATCAGTCAGTGCAAAAGCAATAGGTTCAATAGGCTGGTCGGCGCCTTTAAAATGAAAATTCTTCATTACTCCGACTATCCGGCCATTCAAACCCATAAAGCTGAAGTTTTTACCCACTGCATCTTCAACTCCCATGATCTTAACAACTTCTTCGTTAACGAGAAAATTGCCAATTGTATCCTTTACCTTGTCGGATCCGTATTCTCTTGAGAAATTACGGCCTGAGAAAAGCTTCATCTTCATAGTTTCAAGGTAATCATAATCAACTGCATTGGTACCTATAAGAACCCGTTTTTCAGGATCCTTTCCTTCCCATTCGGCTCCGCCTGAATTGCTCCCGATTCTTACAGGATTGCTCCGTGCAGCAGTTACTCCTTCTATAAGNGNCTCTTTCCNTAATTCATCCTTNAGGGAATAGTATTTGGATTTCATTTGATCCGTCATCGGAATGCATAAAAGATTCTCCTTATCAAATCCAAGATCCTTGTTCTGAAGGTATTTCAACTGCAGATACATAAAAACTGATGCTACAGCAATCAGTATCGAAAGAGCAAACTGAATCACAACAAGTATCTGTCGTAGTCTTCCATTACCTTTTCCGGAAACTGATGCTCCCTTTAAAATTGTTACTGGCTTAAATGAAGCGAGGTATAGAGCCGGATAGAGCCCTGCAATAATTCCGGTAGCAGATCCGGCGATTAAAATACTAACTATGAATCTTATATGGAAGAGATCGGAAAGGGTGAAACTCTTCCCGGAAATATTATTAAACACAGGGAGCAAAAGTCCCATCAGAATCAAAGCTAAAACGAGGGCAAGCAAAACCAAAAAGAAAGACTCAAGCATAAACTGCATAATAAGGGTCTTCTGATCTGCTCCAGTTACTTTTTTAACAGCTATTTCCTTTGTGCGTCCGGAAGCCTTTGCTGTGGAGAGATTTATGAAATTAAAGCNGGCAATAAGAAGAACAAATAAAGCAATAAGAGTGAATATATAAATAACAATNACCGGACCCTTACTTATTTCAAAGCCGAACTGAGAGTGNAGATGGATGTCTAAAAGAGGAAAAAGCAGATATTTTGTGGTTGTTTCAGGAAGGTTNTCAAGAACAACATCGGTCAGTTTTTTATTTACGGCATTTATATCAATATCCTTTTCACATAACACAAAAGTAAGTATTGAATTATTTCCCCAGGAGGTACTTATTGCGTTGATCTCAGTTAAAAATGAATAAGGAATCACTGCTTCAAATGTGAACATCGAATTCTTTGGAAGATCTTTCATCACTCCGGTGACCGTAAACTGGTATTTATTTTCAAGATTAAGAGTTTTTCCAATTGGATTCGTGTCACCAAAATACTTGGCGGCAAGTTTTTCATTCAGAACTATTGAGTGCGGTGAATTTAGGGCTGTTTCGGAGTCACCAATAACCAGGGGCATTGTGAAAACTCTAAACAGCCCTGAGTCAGCTGCTATTATTGATGATTCAAAGAATACTTTATTATCCTGTCTGAAGAGAATTTTAGGCAGCCTGTTTATCCTGGTTTGTTCCCTGATCTCCGGAATTTTTTCTTTCCATACCGGTCCGCTGGGGTGAGGTGTTACAGTTACATGATACCGTTCACCGGAATAGAACTGATCCTCTTCCACCCTGAAAATATTTTCAGCATTCAGGTTATATTTTTCATAACTAAGCTCATCCTGAATCCAAAGAATAATAAGTAATGATGCTGTAAGTCCTATTGCGAGACCGGCAATATTTAAGAATGCGAAAACCTTATTATTTAATATATTACGTAAGGAAAGGCGGAAAACGTTATTAATCATAACCCGGGTGTTAAAGTCATCATAAGGACGAATTTTAATCTGATCTGTTGCATTCCGGGAAAAAATAAGTCTATTATCTCAAAGTTGAACCGGAAAAACGAAATTGACTTCCGGAAATTTGTTAATGTCAAGTTAATTTACGAAGAATTTTATGATAAAGGAATAATATAACCTACTTTTAGTCCTACCATAATCTAACTCTAAAATCATGTTAAAGAATTTGCTTAAAATTTCCGTCCGTCATATCCTTAAACATCCAGGATATAGTCTTTTAAATGTGCTCGGACTTACATTAGGTATTTCCAGCGCCCTTTTCCTGATAGTTTATGTATCTGACGAGCTAAGTTATGACCGCTATCATGACAAAGCAGAAAGGATTTACCGGGTATCTTCTAAAATCACAGAAACGGATGACCAGTTTACCTGGAATGTCGCCCAGATTCCTATGGGTCCGCAGGTAGTTCAGGACTACCCTGAGGTACAATCATTTGTACGTTTTATTAACATGCCCAGAGCTCTGTATAAATTTGAAGATAAAGAATATACCGAAGAGAACTTTTATTATGTCGATTCTACCCTGTTTGACATTTTTACCTATAAGGTGATCCGGGGTGAGGTGAAGTCAGCCACAAGGGATCCGAAGAAAATTGTTCTCACAGAAACCGTTGCTGCAAGGTATTTTGGCAGTGCTGATCCGATAGGAAAAACAATAACTGAAGGTGACAATACTTTCGAGGTGACAGGAGTAATTGAAGATGTTCCCTCTAACTCCCATTTCCGTTTTGATGCAGTTGCAGCAAGGAATAATCTTCCCAAACAACTGGGAACATGGGGTAATTTCGGGGTATTTACATATCTCCTTTTTCCACATGACCTGGACATTAAAGCTTTCGAAACCAAGATTCAGGGGATGTATGATGCTCATATGAAAACAATATTCGAACCTTTAAAAATCAAAATAGAATATATTCTGGAGCCAATCACTAAAATCCATCTTTATTCAACGAACCCCGGAGAACCCGAGCCTACAGGTAGTATTACCTATGTTATTATATTTGGAATTGTTGCTCTTTTTCTTGTTCTGATAGCGGCAATGAATTATATGAACCTGGCGACAGCCCGATCAGCAAGCCGTGCCAGGGAAGTAGGTCTACGAAAAGTAGTCGGGTCAAGAAAGGGGCCTCTTGTGGCTCAATTCCTTTCAGAGTCTGTCGTGTTAACCATTATATCGCTTATAATAAGTGTAATACTACTGACTATACTTCTTCCAAAGTTCAACCTCCTTGCCGGAAAGTCTTTTGATCTCTCCATTCTGATCAGCCCGGTGGTAATATTATCAGCAATTGGAGTTATAATTATAGTTGGTATCCTGGGGGGCTGTTATCCCGCTTTCTATCTATCAAGATTCAGCCCTGTGACAGTCCTGAAGGGTGAAATCACTCAGGGATCTGCAGGAAGTCTCTTCCGCAAGATACTGGTGGTAATTCAGTTTACTGTTTCGGTTGCAATGATTGTTTGTACACTTGTTGTTTTCCGCCAGCTGAACTATCTTAAGGGTATGGATCAGGGTTTTAACCAGGAAAATGTCCTTTCGCTTCAGCTCAACCAGGACATGGTCAGGAAATATCCTGTCCTTAAGCTTGCACTCACTGAAAATACAGACATAAAGTATGTTACATCAACAAATACCCAGATTGGGGAAGGCTCTGGTAAAGTTATTTTTAATATAGAAACAGACCAGGGAATGGCTCAGAGGGGAATAAATTTTGCAGTAGTGGACCATGATTTTGTTGACGCACTTGGTATAAAAATAGTCAACGGACGTGATTTTCAGCAGGATATGCCTTCAGATACACTAACCGGTGTAGTAGTGAACGAAACTCTGGCAAACAGACTGGGATGGAAAGATGCTATTGGGAAAAAAGTCCAGCTTGGAGATGGAGGCCAAATAAACGCAAGAGTCATCGGAGTGATGAAGGACTATCATCAGACGGGCATGTACAATGAGATTGAGTCACTCTTGCTTATCTACCGTGAAAGAAATAATATAATATATATAAAACTTAGCGGTAATAATACAGAACAAACCTTGAGTTTCATAGAGAATAAATGGAAAGAGATTTTTCCAGATCAGCCTTTTGCTTATACCTTTCTCTCGGAGAGATTTAACAGACAGTTTGAAGCTGATGAGAAGAGAGGCCGGATTTTTACAATGTTTACGATACTTGCTATCATAATCGCCTGCCTGGGGTTGTTCGGACTGGCATCCTATATGGTTGAACAAAGGACAAAAGAGATTGGGATCAGGAAAGTCTTTGGAGCTAATGAAAATGTAATTGTAAAATTAATATCCAGAGACTTCATTGTTCTGGTTACAATATCAATAATAATTTCATTACCAATTGCATATTATCTAATGAGCAACTGGCTTGAAAACTATGTTTATCGTACTAACATCAGTATATCACTTTTAATTTTTGCTGCATTACTGACAGTTTTAATAACATTTATTACAATCAGCTACAAATCTTATCAGGCGGCAACAATGAATCCGGCTAGTTCCTTGAAAACCGAGTAAGGATATACAATTGATGACTTTTATTGATAAAATAACCATCAAGTTTTAAAGAGACCTGACAAACAAATTCCGATCCGTTTTGCAACATATAAAGAATTACAAAGTCTTTTTAATATCTAATCTTATTCACTAAACACTAATTAAATGTTAAAAAACTTTTTCGTTAACGGACTGAGGATTTTCAGGAAAAACCCCGGNTACATTGCTTTGAATGTTAGCGGACTTGCAATTGGACTNGCCGGTTTTCTTTTTATTATATTGTATGTTATAAATGAACTCAGTTATGACAGATTTCATAAAAACTATGAAAATATTTACAGGCTTAAAGTGGTTGGCAGAATGGCAGGAGGAGAAATTGACCAGGCTGTTACTGCCGCTCCAATGGCCAGGGCAATGGTGGCTGATTATCCCGAAGTCCTTGAGGCAACGAGGTTTACAAGTATGGGAGAATGGCTTATCCGGTTTGGAGAAAACCGGTTCAATGAAGATGGAGTTCTGTTTGCTGATTCATCAATTTTCAAAGTATTTAGTTTCAGGCTTCTCAAAGGGGATCCCGCCAGTGCTCTTGAAAGACCAAAATCACTGATACTTACTGAGGAATATGCAAAGAAATATTTTGGTGATATGGATCCTATGGGACAGAAAATGATTGTAGAAGCAGACACTAACCTTTATACTGTGACGGGAGTTATCCAAAATATTCCGGATAACTCTCATATTAAATTTGACATCCTCGCTTCTCTCAGCTCATATCCCCAACAGGCAAATAATCAATTCTGGGTAAGTCACAATTGTTATACATATATATTGGTAAAAAATGGGACAGTTAAAGCCGATCTTGAAGAGAAGTTCCAGGGAATGGTTGTAAAATATGTAGGTCCGCAACTTAAACAAATTCTTGGTTTAACAATCGAAGACTTCAAAAAAGCAGGCAATGATTTCANGTACGTAATGGAACCTCTTAAGGATATTCATATGAAAGGGGCATCCCAATACAGTCTTGAACCGGGAGGATCCTTGACAACCATTTATATTTTTAGTGTTATCGCTTTACTGATCCTCTTGACCGCAATAATTAATTATGTAAATCTTGCAACAGCAAAATCAGCCTCAAGAGCCAAAGAAGTGGGAGTAAAAAAGGTTGCCGGAGCAGGCAAAACAGGGCTTATGGCTCAATTCCTAGGGGAGTCATTGATCATTGCAGCATTTGCAGCCTTCATAGCAATTATTCTTGTTTTCGTACTTTTACCATCATTTAACCAGCTTACTGGTAAAGAAGTATCAGCCGGACAGTTACAGAGTCTCCAGGGCATAGCTTTATTGGCAGGGCTTGTAATTTTTACGGGAGTCGCATCCGGATTTTATCCTGGTTTTGTACTTGCGTCCTTCAATCCTGTAGAAGTCCTTAAGGGTACATTGAATCCGGGTTCAGTATCCAAAAAACTGAGAAGACTGCTGGTTATCTTTCAGTTTACTGTATCCATCGCAATAATAATAGGATCTATTATCGTTTACCGCCAGTTGAATTTCATGACCAATAAGGACCTGGGATTCAACAAGGATAATCTGATTATTATCCGAAGGGCAGATTCCTTTTTCAGGCAGCGTGAATCTTTCAGGGAACAACTTATAAATATGCCGGGAATTGAAAATGTAGGATTTTCAAGGGCAGTTCCCGGCGGGGTATATAACAATAATGGTTTTCTGAAAGATGAGGATCCTGAGAAAAATACTTATCTTATGAATCAGACACAAGTTAGTTATGACTTCCCTCAGACACTTGGGGTTCAGCTTGTTAAAGGTAGATTTTTTTCAAAGGAATTCGGCACTGATTCAACAGCAATTCTCATTAATGAAGCTGCAGCCAAGTCGCTGGGGATGACCGACCCTGTGGGAAAATACATCTTACAACCAGCCGGACCTCAACAATTTACCCGGCTCCAGATCATCGGGGTGATGAAAGACTTTAACATTGAATCGATGCATAAAAAAATCACACCTGTTTGCTTTACTGTCCTGGGTAATTTTGGTGGAGATCAGTTTGCTGCGGTAAGAATTTCAGATAAAGATATTCCTGGTACAATTAAGGCAATTGAACAAAAGTGGCAAACCTATACAACAACACAACCTTTTCAGTATGATTTTTTAACTGACTCCTGGAATAATCTCTATTCATCTGAAATGAAAACAGGAAAGATATTTCTTCTTTTCTCTATCCTGGCAGTCTTTATCGCCTGCCTTGGACTGCTGGGTCTTGTAACATTTATTACGAACAAGAGGACAAGGGAGATAGGTATAAGAAAGACTTATGGAGCCTCCATCAGGATTGTACTCAGACTATTGTCAAAGGAGGTGGTTTACCTGATTCTAATCTCATCGGTTATAGCATATCCTATTGCATTTTTTGGATCAAGATATTGGCTGGAAGGTTTTGCAGACAAGGTGAATATAAATCCTTTAATTTATTTGTCAGCCACATTAATAACACTAGCCGTTGGTTGGCTATCAATAAGTTATCAAACAATTAAAGCAGCAAATTATAATCCAGCAAATGCCCTGAGGATTGAATAAACTGCCACTATTTAGAGTTTTTCCTCAAATTGTTCATTTTCCCTATTACCCTGAAAAAGGTTGATAGGGATTTTTTGTTGTATTTTTGAAAAAAATAGTAATGAGAATCGATATTCTTTCAGTTTTACCTGAATTGCTTTACAGTCCCCTGAACTATTCGATTGTCAAAAGAGCAAGGGATAAAGGGCTTGTTGAAATAAATATTTTTAACCTTCACGATTTCGCCAGTGACAAATACAAAAGTGTTGATGATTACGCATTTGGCGGAGGCGCAGGCATGGTAATGATGATCGAACCCGTTTATAAGGCTATTGAACAGCTTAAAAGTGAAAGAGAATACGACGAAATAATTTATACTTCTCCTGATGGTGAAAAGCTAACCCAGAAAACCGCAAATACGCTCTCTCTCTGTGAAAATATTTTAATACTTGCCGGTCACTATAAAGGTATAGATCAGAGGATAAGGGACCATTTGATTACAAGGGAAATATCGATTGGAGATTATGTTCTGTCCGGAGGAGAAATCCCGGCTGCAGTGATTACTGATGCGATAGTAAGACTTATTCCGGGTGCCATGTCGGATGAGCAGTCAGCCCTCTCCGACTCTTTTCAGGATGACCTACTTGCTCCTCCGGTCTACACAAGACCTGCCGAATTTATGGGATGGAAAGTTCCGGATGTACTTCTTTCAGGTCATGCAGCCGAAATTGAGAAATGGAGACATGAACAGTCTGTCAGGAGAACAGAAGAATTAAGACCATATCTTTCAGATAATGAGTAAATTCAGCTTATTTCAGGGATGGCTTTCTTATATTTTCCTGCTTGCATTCATCTCGTCATGCAGCATTCCAGAGCACTACGATCTCCTGAAAAATGATTTTATAAATCCTCCCGATTCATCCCGACCCGGAGTTTACTGGTATTTTATGGATGGAAATATTGAACGAAAAGCCATTACTGCCGACCTGGAATCAATGAAAGAAGCAGGTATAGGTTATGTAGTATTCCTGGAAGTAAATGTCGGTGTTCCCCGCGGAAAAGTTGATTTCCTGAGCGATGAATGGCAGGAGCTCTTCACACATGCTGTAAGAGAGGCTGAGCGTCTTGGGATCAGGGTAATTATGGGATCGGGCCCAGGCTGGGCAGGGAGTGGAGGGCCCTGGGTTACCCCATCTCAATCGATGATGCATCTTGTTGCAAGCGATACCGCAGTAAAGGGTCCGGGCATTTTTAATGGCAAACTTGCGGTACCGGAACCAAAACGACCATTCTTCGGAGAGAACACTCTGACAAAGGATCTGAAATCAAAACGGGATAGCTGGTATGAGGATGTTCTTGTGCTTGCATTTCCAACTCCTGATGATCCTGAGATAATAAGCGGAATTGAAGAAAAAGCTCTTTACTATCGTGCGCCTTACACTTCTGAACCAGAAGTGCTTCCCTTTATACCGGAACCTTTAACAGCTAAAGGATCAGGAGGTTCAGTAATTGAACAAAAAAGCATTGTAAACATTACAGACAAGCTTCAGGAAGACGGAACTCTGAAATGGGAAATTCCCGCCGGGAAATGGACAATAATGAGATTTGGTAAACGAAATAACGGAGCGGTAACGCGTCCNGCTCCTTTACCCGGAATTGGATTTGAGGCTGATAAATTCGATACTGCCTCTTTTGATTCTCACTATGATGCGTATATAAATAAACTGGTTCGAAGGACATTGCCAGGAAAGCCGAAAAATGGCGGTGGATGGACAATGATCCATATCGACAGCTGGGAAATGGGAGCCCAGAACTGGAGCAACAGATTCAGGGAGGAGTTCATTAAGAGACGGGGCTACGACCCTGAATTATTTCTTCCTGTTTATACAGGTCTCATCGTGAATAGTCTGGAAATAAGTGAAAGGTTTTTGTGGGATATCCGCCTGACTTCCAGTGAACTAATTATTGAGAATCATGCAAAGAGATTCAAAGAGCTTGGGAAGAGAAACGGATTTCGTCTATCCATTGAGCCGTATGACATGAATCCTGCTTCAGACCTCGACCTAGGAAGCGTTGCTGATGTCCCGATGTGTGAATTCTGGAGTGAGGGTTTTGGGTTTAATTCAGCTTTCAGTTGTATCGAGGCCTCCTCAACTGCTCATGTAAAGGGATTACCAGTAATTGCTGCAGAGGCCTTTACAGCCAACAGCCATGAAGCATGGAAAAAATACCCTGAGGACATGAAAAACCAGGGAGACTGGGCCTTCTGCATCGGAATCAACAGACTGATCTATCACACCTTCGCGCATAAACCATATGGAGATGAGTATCGTCCGGGTGTAACTATGGGGCCATATGGTGTTCACTGGGATCGCGGTCAGACATGGTGGTCTATGGCCAAAGAATATCACAGGTATATTTCGAGATGCCAGTATATCCTGTCGCAGGGAAAACCCGTTTCAGATATTCTCTACCTTGCAGCTGAAGGAGCTCCTCATGTATTCCGTCCGCCATCTTCTGCACTTGTTGGAAGTCCGGTAATGCCAGATAAGAGAGGTTTTTCCTTCGACGGATGCTCTCCTCTGGCGCTATTAGAAAAAGCATCCGTTGTGGATGGATCAATAGTTTTTCCGGGAGGAGGCTCATACAGGATTCTTGTTCTGCCAGATGTGAGGACCATGACACCTGAACTTCTCAAAAAAATAAAATCACTTCTTGAGGCCGGTGCAATAGTGGTCGGCAACCCNCCTGTCAAATCACCCTCACTTTCAGGTTTCCCGGGATGTGATGAAAACACAGTTTCCATGGCACGTGAAATATGGGGAGACGGGAATATTCCGGAGCGATTGACTGAACGTCCTTTTGGAAGGGGAATTATCTGGTGGGGTAAAGAACTTATTAATGCAAACAGAGGCATATCAGGAAATCCTGATTCTCTTTCACTTTATCCNGAATATTTGCTGACTGAAAGATTGCTTGAGGACAAAGGGTTAAAGCCTGACTTTAAAGCCTCAGGTAATATAAGATACACTCACAGAACTACCCCTGACCGTGAAATTTATTTCATATCAAACAGGACCAGTACTGTAGTGATAGACACCTGCTATTTCCGTGACGGAAAGAAAACAGCTGAATTATGGGACGCTGTGACAGGCAAAATTAGATTATTGCCTGATGTTTTACCCAGGGATGGATTTACAGGAGTTCCGGTTAAGCTGGCACCTTTCCAAAGCTTCTTCATTGTTTTTTATAAAACAGAAAAAAACGGNCAAAACAGATCTGAAGAAGAAAAGAATTTCCCTGAAAAAAGTATATTGATGACACTTTCTGGTCCATGGAGTGTTTCTTTCGATACATTGTGGGGGGGACCAGAGAAAATCCGGTTTGAGAAGCTCACCAACTGGTCAGTCAGTCCGGAGGATGGCATTAAGTATTATTCAGGGAAGGCGGTTTATTCAAAAACATTCAGCATTCCATCATTTGAAGGGTCGATAAAGAAATCAGAAATCTGGCTTGATCTTGGTAAAGTAAAGAACATCGCCAGTGTGAAACTCAACAACAAAGATCTAGGTATCGTATGGACATCTCCCTGGGAGATAAATATATCCGATGCCGTAAGAGAGACTGACAATAATCTGGAGATAACGGTAATAAATCTTTGGATCAACAGGCTGATCGGAGANGAATCCGAGCCGTGGGATGGGGTCGAGAATGGGAAATGGCCGGAATGGCTTCTTAATGGAACACCCAGGCCCAGCAGGCGTTATACCTTCACAACCCATCGGTATTACAGGAAAGGAGATCCTCTGGTTGAATCAGGATTGATCGGTCCGGTAAGAATTGAAATTTTGAAATAACGAAAAGCTTTCGTAAAATTGTAACTTAATTCAGAAAATACATAACTAATTAAATATCAACGATATGAACGCACAAGATTATATAAATCGTGAAGAGAGGTACGGGGCACATAATTATCATCCCCTGCCAGTTGTGCTTGAAAGGGGCGAAGGTCCCTTCGTATGGGATGTAGAAGGAAAGAGGTATTTTGATTTTCTTTCAGCCTACTCAGCAGTTAACCAGGGTCATTGTCATCCAAAAATTGTAAAAGCATTGACCGATCAGGCTCAGAAGCTTACCCTTACTTCAAGGGCTTTTTATAATTCTGTCCTGGGAGAGTATGAAGAATATGTTACAAAATATTTCGGTTATGATAAGGTACTTCCAATGAATTCAGGCGCTGAAGGTGATGAAACTGCGCTCAAGCTCTGCCGGAAATGGGGCTACAAAAGGAAAGGCATCAAGGANAACAATGCAAAAATAATCTGTTGCGAGGGTAACTTTCATGGGAGAACCATTACAATAATCTCTATGTCGACCGATCCNGATGCCAGAAATGATTACGGACCGTTCACACCTGGTTTTATAATAATACCTTATAATGATCTCAACGCGCTGGAGAAAGCGTTGAAAGATCCTGATGTTGCTGGTTTCCTNGTTGAACCGATTCAGGGCGAGGCAGGTGTTTTTGTACCCGATGAAGGCTATCTGAAAAAATCATATGACCTCTGCAGGAAACATAATGTCCTTTTTATTGCTGATGAAGTCCAGACGGGGATTGCACGTACCGGAAAGCTTCTGGCATGTGACCATGAGGGTGTCCGTCCCGATATTCTTATACTTGGCAAGGCGCTTTCGGGAGGAGTTATGCCAATCTCTGCTGTTCTGGCGGATGATGAAATAATGCTCACCATACGACCCGGGGAACATGGTTCTACTTTTGGTGGAAATCCCCTGGCTGCAAAGGTTGCAATCGCTGCACTTGAAGTAATAAAGGACGAAAAGCTGGCAGAAAATTCTGACCGTCTTGGTAAGATTTTCAGGGATGAAATGAAGAGCATCAAATCAGACATGATCGAGCTTGTAAGAGGAAAGGGATTGCTGAATGCTGTTGTTGTCAGACCAAAAAACGGAAAGACAGCATGGGACGTCTGTCTGGCAATGAAGGACGCCGGACTGATAGCCAAACCAACACATGAACACATTATACGATTTGCACCACCTCTTGTTATNAACGAGGCACAGCTGAGGGAGGCTGTCGGACTCATTAAAAAGGCTTTTAAACTTTTTGAATAAAAGGTTGTTACTGAGGTGTAACGATTAAATATCCAATCATGATTTTACTTAACAGGTTAATTCCCGTAGCTTTTTTTTATCTGTTAGCTGCCTACTCCTGTAATGACTCTGTTACCAGGGAAATAGGGGCTGGTGAACTTCAGGATCATATAAAGTTTCTTTCATCTGATTCACTTAAAGGCAGACAGACAGGAACAAGGGGCGATAGCCTGGCAGCATATTATATTAAATTCCAGCTTTCCCGGGCAGGGCTTAATCCCCTTTCCGGCGACGGATTCCAGAGATATAAGGTAGCGGACAAAGTAATCGCAGGTGAGAAAAATTTTCTTTCNACGGATAATCAGAGTTTCAGTTTACCGACAGGTATCACGCCGTTATCATTCAGCGGAAGCTCTGAGCTGGAAGCCGAAACAGTTTTTGCCGGATACGGATTTGTAATAAACAACGACAGCATTCAATGGAACGATTATGCAAATAATGATATAAAAGGCAAATGGGTCCTGTTACTTCGGGGTGACCCTGAACCAAATAAATCTGTCAGTGGCTTCATTCCTTTCAACAGCGACAGGGATAAGGCCCTTATGGCAAAGGACATGGGAGCTGCAGGTGTCCTTATGGTATCCGGACCAATAAACGATAAGGAAGATAGCTTTGAGCCATTGTCATCCGAAGCGTTCTCAGTTGAAATACCTGTATTAAGGATTAAGAGGAATATTGCCGACCTTATCCTTTCAAAGACCAAAACCACTGTTGCTGATCTCGAGAACAGAATCAATATGACAAAAAAACCTGGTGGTTTTTCTACCGGGGCAAAGGTCCGTGGAGGTTCCGATGTCATTGTTAAACAGTCAGCTACAAGGAATGTAATAATGNTGCTTCCGGGAGAGGATGAGCTGCTTAAGAACGAGTATCTTATTATTGGCGGACACTTCGATCACCTAGGAATGGGTGGTTCATCAAGCAGGGCNGGCGATACTGTNGCAGTTCACCACGGGGCTGACGACAACGCCTCCGGAGTTGGAGAAATGATAGAGCTTGCTGAAAAGCTGGCTCTGACCAAAGGCAGCCATAAAAGAAGCATCATTTTTGCTGCATTCTCAGGTGAGGAACTGGGATTACTCGGTTCAAAGTATTTCACCGATAATCCATTGATCGATCTCTCAAAGGTAAATGCTATGATAAACCTCGACATGGTTGGAAGACTGCGTGATTCGAGCGCCCTGCAGATTGGAGGTGCAGGAACTGCTGAAGGACTAAAAGATATTATTACATCACTCGGCGACACGAATAATTTAAAACTCACAATCACTGAAGAGGGATCGGGACCATCGGACCATTCCTCGTTTTACGGCAAGAATATCCCTGTGCTTTTCTTTTCAACGGGAGCTCATCTCGATTATCATACCCCTTCCGACACCTGGGATAAAATAAACTATCCCGGGATGGTAAAAGTATCGGATCTTGTTTTTGCCTTAGCTGAGAAGCTTGCGAATGATACTGCCAGATTAAAATTCACTGAGGCCGGTCCGAAAGTTGAAATAAACAGGGCGATGAGGAGAAGGGGTGTAACACTTGGAATCATGCCTGATTTTGCAGGTAATATCAAGAACGGTTTGCGCGCTGACCTTGTGACACCCGGAAAACCTGCAGCTCTTGGAGGGATGAAAAAAGGGGACATTATAACATCGATTAACGGAAAGACAGTCAATAATATCCAGGATTATATGTTCCGGATGGGACAGCTTAAGCATGGGGAAACTATCAGTATAGAGGTCTTAAGAAATGGAAAAAAGGAAGTATTGCTGATACAATTATAGAAGTTTTACGTCTAAGACATAAATCAATCATCAATGAAAAAGTTCCTTCTATGGGTTCTTGCCTTTTTAATAACAATCGGCGCAGCCTATTACCAGAGAAAAACCGGACCCACCTACCCGAAAATGGTAAATATAAATTTAAATGACATGCCTTATGAGATCAAGCTTGTTCGCAGCCTCGGACTTGACGAGCGCCCTGAGGTAAAGCTTAAGATCACGGATAATACAATAAAAGCAACACTCTGGTACAAAAAGTTCAAAACAAATGACGAATACGCCTCCAGCGAATTCATGTATAAAGTATATCCCGTCAACTCATTCGTGATGAACAAGGTATTCAGGATTACAGAAGAAAGTGGTTTTTTTGCCGAAATTCCTCAACAGCCACCAGCCGGCAAGCTTCAATACTATATAGAGCTTACTGATTCAAAAGGTACTACCACGATCTCAAAAGAGTCGCCTGTGGTTATCCGGTTCAAAGGTGCCGTTCCGGCTTATATCCTTACTCCTCATATATTGCTGATGTTCGTAGCTATGCTCTTTTCAACCCTGGCCGGACTTATGGCAATCGTAAAGTATCCTTTGTACAGGAAGTACTCGGTATGGACCCTGGTTACATTTATTGCAGGAGGATTGATTCTCGGGCCGCTTGTGCAGAAATATGCATTCGGTGATTTCTGGACTGGTGTTCCATTTGGATGGGACCTTACCGACAACAAAACCCTTATAGCATTTCTTTTCTGGACACTTGCAGTAATAATGAACAGGAAGAAAGAGAAGCCAATCTACACTATTATTGCTGCATTGGTCCTGCTATTGGTCTTCTCGATTCCCCACAGCATCTTTGGTTCAGAACTTGATTTCTCAACAGGAGAGGTCACCCAGGGATTAATTTTTATTTTTCTCTCAAAAATCCCAAAAAAATCTTAAATTAAGTGCAGCAATAAATTTATGACCCCGTCTTTTGATTGTAATACATAAAAGACAGTGGGTGCAGCAACTCAGATATCAACCAGCCTTTATCCAAAGATGGCAAATAATGTAGAAGCGGCATTCAGAAATATACACCAGGATCTGTTGGACGGGTGTAAAACAGGTGACCAGAAAGCGCAGTTTCAGATCTATAAATTGTACTACAAAGCTATGTACAACACCAGTCTGAGGATCGTAAACGACGCGATGGAAGCTGAAGATGTTATGCAGGAATCGTTCCTGTCGGCCTTTGAAAAGATTGATTCTTACTCGGGAACAGTCAGTTTCGGGGCGTGGCTGAAAAAAATAGTCATCAACAGGTCGCTCGACGCCCTGAGCAGAAGGAAAGCGATCTTTGAAGATATTGATTTTCATGTAGGAATCAGGGATGATGGTAATGAGGATCTTTTGCGTAAAGAAGAGATTGACATAAGGGTGGAAGAGGTTAAGGAAGCCATAAACCGGCTTCCCGATGGTTACAGGATAATACTTTCACTCTACCTTCTCGAAGGTTACGACCATGATGAGATTGCTGAGATACTTTCAATCTCCAGCAGTACTTCACGATCGCAGCTTTCAAGAGCCAAGCAGAAACTTATTGCTGAACTTAAGAGAAAATAAGAAAATTTATCAGAAATGGAAAATATAGAAGACATAATCAGGAATAGCAAGGAGTTCTTCGACGGAGCCGAACCGTCAGAAGGTCACTTTGAAAGATTCAAAAGAAAGCTGGAGATAAGGTGCGGAGAAAAAACAATAAAGAGAAGCATTGTTCCTTACCTGCTTAAAGCAGCAGTTGTTACTTTGCTTGTAACTCTGTCATCGCTCTGGACCTGGGATCATTTCATCAGACCCGACAGGAACCGGATGACACTTGGTGAGGTTTCTCCTCAATTCAGGGAAGTTGAGAATTATTATGTCCACCAGGTCAAACTCATGGAGAGTGAACTGGTAAATATTGATCTGAAAACAAATAATGAACAAAAAAAGATGCTTGTAACAGAAATGAACAGCATGGATTCGGTATATGTTCAGCTTCAGAAAGAACTTAAAGCAAATCCTAATGATGAAAGAATAATAAATGCCATGATAGAGCATTACCAGACTAAGGTGGAAGTCATGTCATATATACTAAGTCAGCTGAAAGCCATAAGGAATGAAAATCAAAACAAGAAAGAAAATGAAAAAACAAGTCTTTAAGTCGGGATTAATCCTTTTACTCTCAATATGCTTCGCATCTGTAGATTCAGTTGCCCAGGAGGTATCAAAGGAGTTTCACAAGGAGTGGAAAGCAGGACCCAACTCAACACTCGATATCAGCAACAGGTATGGGAATGTTATAGTTGAGACATCCGATCAGGATCAGATCACAATTAATGTTAAGGTAACTGTTGAACTGACCAGCAGGGAACGCGCCCAGAAGCTTCTGGATTACATTGATGTTCAATTCTCAGAAGAGGGCGACCTGTTTAAGGCCAAGACAACCATCGATGATAAATTCAACTTTTCAGGCTGGGGAAGCGGTTCTAAAAGGTTCAGCATCGATTATAAAGTAAATATGCCTTCAAGGATCAATTTTACGCTGGCAAACAGGTATGGTAATTCAGAGCTTGGAGAGATAAAAGGACTTGTAAAACTCGACATAAAATATGGTGATCTGCAAGCAGATAACCTTGCCAGGGGCAATGAAAAACCCCTGAACTATCTCAGCCTTGCATACGGAAAGTCCGACATACAATCAGCAGGGTGGCTTGATGCAACAGTAAGATATTCAGGTAGCTTTAATATTGATGAATGTAAGGCCCTTCTTCTTGACAGTAAATATTCAAAGATTAAGATCGGGAAAATAAGTTCGGTAGTAGGTGAAACTAAATATGATAAGCTTGAAGTAGAAAATATTAACAACCTGGTTCTTGATGCCGGGTATACCGACATAAATGTCGGGGAGCTTACACGGAAGCTGAAATTTAACGGTGGATACGGGTCGATTACCGTAGACAGGATCCCTGCCGGGTTCGAAAGTATTGAATCAGATTCACGGTATATCGGAGTCAGATACGGAATCGAAAGTGATGCAAGCTATCAGCTGGATGCCAAAACATCTTATGGTGATCTTAAATTCGATGAAAACAATTTCAGGCATCAGCGGCGGATCGTCGAGAACAATTCAAGCGAAACCGCAGGTGTTGTCGGAAACGATAGTTCACCTTCAGCTAAAGTAAGGGTTACTGCATCATATGGATCAGTCAGGCTATATTGAAAAGAATGGATACTAATGGACAGTAATAAAGGGACAGATTAAAAATGTCCCTTTTTTTTATTTTTAAACCTCCCCTGGCCACTTACTTTTGGACTAGTTATCCTTTATAACCATCACTTAAAAAAGAATGTAACTACTTCTGAATGAATAAGATTCCTCACTTCGTTCGGAATGACATGCACTTTATTAGGANTATAGGGAAAGAAGCGGCGATTCGCAGAATAAAGCAGGAAATTTGTATTGATCCATTTTTGCGAATCGCCGCTTTTTTCCCTAAGTACTAAAAAAAAACGTGTCATTCCGAATTTAGCGTAGCGAAATGAGGAATCTCAATCCATTCTTCCAATTATACAGCNGAAAAAAATTCATACATTGATATAATTACAATGTAATTACTTTTATATATCCAGCTCCACAATAGTTATCCCTGATCCTCCCAGTTCNATATTCTCATCNCTGTAGGATTTGACAATATTCATTGTCGACAGATATTCCCTGACAAGCTGACGAAGTATCCCGTTACCTTTTCCATGAAGGATCCTAAGGTTCCGGTGCTGAACCATCAGGGCGTTATCAAGAAAATCGCGCACCTGGTTTACTGCCTCCACTCCCCTGACACCCCTGATATCTATTTCCGGTTTGAAATCGAGTTTTCGCTTTATAATAAGAGGATCCCTCTCAGTNATTATACTTTCGGATCTGATATTTTTTCTAAGTTCTGCCTTGCTTATGCGCTCAAGNTTATCAATCGGAACAAATAGTCTGATACTCCCCGTTTCTACCTGAGCCATCCGGCCTTCGATCTTAATGANCTCTCCCGATGCCATTGTATCGGTCATTCTNACCGCGTCTCCGGGCTTAAATGGTTTTTCGGTTTTTTCAGTAACGGGCTGATTTCTTTCAACACTATCCGGCTTGAGTTTTTTTATCTTTCGGGCTAGTCTGTTTACTTTTTCTTCTGATGCAGTATCATCAGGTTCTTTCTCTTCCGATATAGTCTGCCTGAATTCATCAAGTTTCACTCTTACCTCCCTTGTTTTCTCTTTTTCTGCCTGGGATTCCTTAATCTGACGGATTGTGTTTTCAATCATCCTGTTCGTTTCACTCAGTATTGATTCTGCTTCTGTTTTTGCTTTTGTAATTATCTCTTTCCTCAGGTTCTTTGCCCCGGAAATTTCCTTTTCATATTGTTCCAGAAGCTCTTCCAGCCGCTTTTCATGCTGCCGTATATTCTGCCTTTTCATCTCCCAGTACCGTTTGTCCCGGGCAATATCCTTCAGGTTACGGTCATAATTAATATTCTTGATACCGGCCTTTTCCGAAGCTATTTTAAGAATCTCTTCAGGGAGTCCTATTTTCCGGGCTATCTCAAATGCAAAAGAGCTTCCCGGTTTTCCAATACTGAGCTGAAACAAAGGCTGCATAAGATTATTGTCAAACAGCATCGCACCATTTACTATACCATCGGTAAGTGATGCAAAATGCTTCAGATTGGTATAGTGAGTTGTCAAAACCCCGAAGGCACCAGATTTATTGAACTCCCCCAGGATGGCTTCCGCTATTGAACCCCCAAGCATGGGCTCAGTCCCCGTGCCAAATTCATCGATCAGTATAAGTGATTTATCAGATGCGTTTTTAATAAAAAACTTCATGCTGATCAGGTGCGAGCTGTAAGTGCTTAAATCATTCTCAATGCTCTGCTCATCACCGATATCAATACAAATATCATCGAATATCCCTGATTCAGAACCTTCCCCGACCGGGATTGTCAGGCCGCACTGCATCATATACTGGAGGAGACCAACTGTTTTCAGGCAGACCGATTTTCCGCCGGCATTTGGTCCCGAGATGAGGATAATTCTATTCTTCTCTTCCAGTACAATATCAAGTGGTATTACNTTTCTGCCTTTCAGTTTCCGGAATGTCAGGTATAACAGAGGATGTACTGCATGCCTCCATAATAGGCCTTGCTTGGAAGAAATTACCGGCTTTACTGACCCAAGCTGATTCCCAAGTTTAGCTTTTGCCCTTATGAAATCGATCTCCCCAAGAAAATCATTCGATGTTAACAGGTCGTCCAGATAAGGTCTTATATCATCGGCAAATGCCGTAAGTATCCTGACTATTTCCCTCCTTTCTTCATATTCAAGTTCGACAATCTGATTATTTATTTCAACAATTTCATCAGGTTCAATAAAAACAGTTTTTCCTGAAGCNGACTGATCATGAATCAATCCCCTGATCTTTCTTTTGTCGAACGTGTTAACTGGAATAACCCCGCGTCCATTGCGGACCGATGCCGCTGTATCGCTGTCGACCAGACCATCAGCCTGAGCCTGCTTTAATATTGAATTCAGCCGCCGTGACGACTGAATGCTTTTCTGCACGATCTCACTGCGTATCTCCTTTAGCCTCGGGGAGGCATTGTCTCTAATCTTTCCTTCCTTATCAATTATCCTGTCGGCCGAATCAAGAACATAGGGATAAAATTTTACTTTTCCAGATATTGATTTCAGAACAGGGTAACTTTTTTCATCCTTCTTTTTAAAAAAAGTGATAATGGCTTTTACTGTTTCAACCGATCTTTTTAAATCAAAAACATCCTGAACTTCCGGAAAGGAACCGGGAACTCTTATTTTATTGAGAGACCCTGTCAGGTCAAAATAATTTTCCGACGGAAAATAATCCTCAAACTGCAGGATCTGCTGGAACTCATAAGTTGAAGATAGTTTAAAAGAGATGTTCTCCTTACTGTTTTCAAATCGTACTCTATTTACAAGATCCTTTCCCATAGGGCTAAGACAGTAATCGTCGAGCAGCTGCCTTATCCTGTCAAAGCCAATCTTTGTTTCAAAATTCTCAGGATAAATCATAATAAAATAAAAGACAAAAGTAAANAGATAAAAGCAAGAAGGCGTCGGGCCACTGGCATCAGGCCACAGGACCANTCGCCAGTTGCCTGACACCCGTTGCCCGGGTTCAAAGTTAACTATTGTTAAATGATTAACATCAGAATGATAACTGCATTCATTTTTTTATATTTTTGAAAATTCAAATNTAAACTATCGTAAACAAATGAAAATCAGGAGAATTATTTTCGGGGCGTGTTTTTTAATGTTAATTCCGTCATTATTAATATCTCAGTCAGAGAAGATTGATCTGAATATGATCTATAAGATCAAGCAGGAAGGCCAGAGGAATTCAGCTATTGAAGAACTGGCATACGGGCTTACTGACTTTGTGGGACCCAGGCTGACAGGTTCATCAGGGGGAACCAGAGGAAATGAATGGGCTAAGAAAAAGATGGAAGAACTTGGTTTCCAGAATGTACGAATTGAGGAGGCCAGGGATTTCAGCCGCGGCGGCTGGGACAATCTCAAAGCTTATGCTGCAATGACAGCTCCTTATTATGCAAATTTTGCATGTAACCCTGTCGCATGGACCGGGAGTACCAAAGGTATGATCAAATCGGAAGTTATTCTGCTGGATGTAAAAAATGAAGCCGATCTTGAAAAATACAAGGGAAAGCTTACCGGTAAGATAGTAATGATGCCATCAACAACAACTTATGAAGTAAGCTATGAGCCTCTTGCAAGCAGGTATTCTGACGAAGATCTTAAAAAACTTACGATGGCTGAAACGGGCCAGCAGGGAAGAAGGTCGCCAACCGGGGACTTTGCTGCTTTTGCTGCTCAAAGGGCTCTCAGGACAAAAATCTCAGATTTTATTAAAACTGAAGGTGTAGCAGTTATTGTGAATAGTTCAGGGATATTTAATGTCCCCAGATCTAACGGTGCAAATTATAGTGCCGGAAATCCGGAACCGGTTGCTGAAATTAATCTTCCGGCAGAAGATCATGGCAGGATGGAAAGGATTCTGAAACATAATGCTCCTGTTGAAATGGAGATTGAGATTCAGAACAGGTTTTTTGCCAGTCCAAAGATTTACAACGTAATCGGTGAGATTCCCGGCACAGATAAGCTTCTGAAAAATGAAGTTGTACTTCTGGGTGCCCACATAGATTCGTGGCATGGAGGAACAGGTGCAGCCGACAATGCATCAGGGTGCATCGTAATGATGGAAGCTCTCCGAATACTTAAAAACCTCGATGTTGCTCCCCGGAGAACTATAAGAGTAGCATTATGGGGTGGTGAAGAACAGGGTCTTAACGGATCGCGCGGTTATGTGGAGAAATATCTTGCTGATGCAAANACCAGGGATCATAAACCTGATTATGATAAGTTTGCTGCATACTTCAATATGGATAANGGAAGCGGTAAATACAGGGGGATCTATCTTCAGGGAAATGATATTATCAGACCAGTTTTTGAGGAGTGGCTTAAGCCATTCACCGACATGGGAGCAACAACCATAACTATCAGGAACACAAGCGGTACCGATCACCTGTCATTTGATGCAATTGGCCTGCCGGCTTTCCAGTTCATCCAGGATGAGATAGAATATGATCGTGGTTACCACACTGTTATGGATACGTATGAGAGGCTTGTAATGAGCGACCTCAGGCAGAATGCAATAATAACCGCGTCATTTGCATATAATGCTGCTATGAGGGATTCAAAACTTCCCGGGAAACCTGCGATAAAGCAACCGGCTAATGTGCAGCAAAACCAGAGGGTGCCGATGATGAATTAAGGTGAGACGCCCCCTACCCTCCCGATAGATCGTGACAGGCTCTAAAAGGAATTCTTAACGGAATCAGTATTGTTAATAAGTTCCTTTAATTCATTTATGTGGTCTTCATAAATGCCACGCGGATTTGTGCTGTACTTTTTGCACAATGAGGCTGCATAGCCGACAGCAACTCCCATTTGTCCCGTTGTGTTCATGACCCTTGGCCCTCCCAGACCGACATGTGAACTGCTGAAGCACCTGCCTGCAAAAAGGAGGTTATTGATATTTACCGAGTACAGAGAACGATAAGGGANATAATAATGATCGACCTGATAATAAAGGGCTTCCGAAAGGAAATCAGGNTGTGATGAATCNGCTTCGATCTGCTGGTAATGAACATCTATGTTCCTTTTTTCCATGACCACTGCATCAGGGAATTCTACCATGTTCCTCTCATCATTGAAGGTGTAAATGTAATCACCCTTCAACCTCCTGGATTCCCTTTTGCCGATTAGATAAGATACCCATTCAAGAGCCAGGTTGGTATTTTCGGATTTCTTTTTAGCATTGGAGAACGAACCATAAATTGCCTTGAACATATGGTCACGTATATATTCAGCATCATCAACCTGATGAAGATCATTGCGCGAGAATTCCCACTTCCAGGTACCTGAAGTGGCCGAATATTCACCCACCACATCCATTGCCCACGGGACATCAGGAAAAACAGAGGGAGTTCCTGAATCAAATGTCCGCCATAGGACCGATGAACCCATTATCTTGCTATCAGCAGTTACAGGACTCCAAAGTTCTTTATATTTGTCCCAGTTCTCTTTATAAGTAAGGGAATCCTCCCTGCCATACATGTATTCTGCCCCTGCCCAGTAACCGATCCAGCCATCGCCTGTGCAATCGATAAAAAGAGGTGCTGAGAAACGCATTGTCTCACCTGTTGAAGTATGCCTGGCATCGACCGAGGTCACATAACCAGAATGTGAATTAGCATTATATGCGCGCCAGTTAAGGAGGACTTTTATGTTTTCGTACCTTATTATATTATCAAGCCGCTTTTTATCATCCTGAGTAGCATCAGGCGATCCGTTTGGCCACCATACTGTGTTAAGCATACTTAGAATACGTTCCGATTTCCAGGTAATTCCTTCAGTATGAACCCTGATCTCACTGCTAGCATTACCACCNAGTACAGGTCGATCGTGGATCAGTGCAACCTTCATACCCCTTTCGGCAGCAGCAATTGAAGCTGCGCATCCGGCAATACCCCCTCCTACCACAATAAGATCAAATTCTTCTGATCTTACAGGTATTTCGGTTTCCCCGAACTGTGCTTTTCGCCACGATGACAATTCATCAGAGGTTTCAGGGGGTTCCTTTTTAGCCTGGCTCAGAAAAACAGCATCACACCTTCCTTCAAAACCGGTCAGATCTTTAAGTTCTATAATAACCGGAGTCTCTTTTATTGATATTCTACCGGCATACTGCCACCTCCATTTTTCTTCACCCGAACCGAGAATTTCTTCCATTTCTTCACCGTTTACCAGCAGCCGGAACCTTCCCGGAGCTTCCCATTGCCCATNTGCCCAGTTCTTTGTTCTGACCCAGATATTATATTTTCCTTTTGAAGGGAGATTGATTGTTGTTTTTGCATTTTTAACCGGGGAACCAAGTCCGTGAGCAAGGAGATACGGTGATCCCATTTGTTCAACAAACTGCGGATCAACAACCCAGCCGCCTTTTTCATCAAAGCTTTCGGTTTCAATTAATACTTCATTGGATCGCTTTCCGCATGAGGCCAGTATCAGGCATATTGACAGCAGTAAAATAGTATTTCCTTTCATTTGGCTAAACATTACTAATTTATTCTGGCCAGATCGAGGATAAAAGCATATTCAAGAGCGGTTACCCTGTAACGTTCAAATCTGCCTGACGCTCCACCGTGTCCGACATCCATATTGCAGTCCATAATCAGAAGATTATNATCAGTCTTCATGTCACGGAGTTTTGCAATCCACTTGGCAGGTTCCCAGTACTGCACCTGGGAATCCCAGAAGCCTGTTGTAACAAGGATGTTGGGATAGTCCATCGGTTTAACCTGATCATAAGGGGAATACGATAACATATAATCATAATAATCTTTTTTCCTCGGATCGCCCCATTCATCCCATTCAAAAGTTGTCAGAGGGATTGTCTCGTCGAGCATGGTTGTCACAACATCTACAAAAGGAACCGCTGCGATAACACCCTTATATAAATCGGGTCGCATATTAAGGATCGCTCCCATCAGAAGGCCTCCAGCACTTCCTCCCATTGCAAAAAGCCTGTCGGGAGATGTATACTTTTCATTTACAAGGAACTGTGCACAATCGTTGAAATCGGTGAAAGTGTTTTTCTTTTTGAAAAGCTTGCCATCCTCATACCAGTAACGGCCCATATCACTGCCTCCCCGTATATGTGGCATAGCATATGCAAAGCCGCGGTCAAGAAGACTTAAAACCGATGAGTTAAAGCCCGGATTTGTTGAGTAGCCATACGATCCGTAACCATAAATCAGAAGAGGGGCTGTCCCGTCTTTAATAAATCCTTTCCTGTAAACGATCGATATAGGCACCATTGTTCCATCCTGGGCCTTTGCCCATAGCCTCTTTGACTCATAGTTTGCTTTATCAAAACCTCCGAGTACAGCCTGCTCTTTCATAATTTTCTTTTCCTTCGTTTTCATATTATAATCTATAACAGAGCCGGGTGTTGTAAGTGAAGTATAGCTGTATCTCAGAATATCGGTATCCGGGTTTGGGTTAATGTTAATGCCGGCGGTATAAGTCTCCTCCCCAAAATCGAGATAATGTTCACTTTTATCTTTTGTATTAATGATCCTCAGATTACTAAGGCCCTTAATGCGTTCACTGCTCACCAGGTAATTGTCAAAAAGCTCAAATCCTTCAAAAAGAACATCGCTTCTATGAGGAATTACCTCTGCCCAGTTCTTCTTTCCAGTTTTGCCTTCCACGGTCCTCATCAATTTGAAGTTCGATGCTCCGTCAGAATTTGTTCTTATAAAAAACTCTTTTCCCAAATGGTCAATTTCGTATTCATGATTTACCGTGCGGGGTTCAAAAATTATNGGAGGAGCAAATGGCTTATATGAATCTAAAAGCCGNGCTTCAGTTGTAAGAGTCTGCTCCGATTGAATAACTATGAATTTTTTACTCTTTGTCTCAAACAAAGAGACGTTGAATGTTTCGTCAGGTTCAAGGTAAACAGTATCATCGCTTATAATATTTTCACCCAGCGTATGACGTAAGATCTTATCTTCCCGTAGAGTCTTCGGATCTTTTCCGGTATAAAAAAGAGTCTTTCCGTCGGCTGCCCATACCATCTGGCCAGCAACGGAGTCAATTGTTTCGGGAAGAAGTTTCCCTGTTTCAAGATCGACGAAATAAATATCATACTGCCTCCGGCTAACAGTATCGATACTGTAAGCAAGGAGTCTGCCATCACGTGTAATGCTAAGCTCACCTACCGAACAAAACTCCTGTCCCTCAGCCAGTTTATTTTCATCAAGGATTATTTCTTCAGGAGCATCCGGCGAGCTTTTTTTCCGGTAATGGATAGGATATTCCTTTCCTTCAGAGTATTTTGAATAATAATAGTACCCGTTTTCAAGATAAGGGACCGATTCATCATCCTTCTTTATTCTTCCCACCATTTCATTATAAAGTGTTTTCTGAAGATCTTCAGTATGCTTCATCATTGCTTTTTCGTACTCATTCTCTTTTTTAAGGTAATCAAGCACCTTATTAGTCTGTTCATCCGGGACAGCGGCAGTTTTCTGATTATCACTCAGCCGCATCCAGAAATAATTGTCAATTCGGTTGTCGTAGAGTTGGTGGGGGTTTTTTTCAGCAACAGGAGGTTTTATTATCTTCTTTTCGGAGCAAGCAAATAAAACTACTGTAATTAAAAGAACCGGCAGAATCTTGATTTTTCGCATGGTGAGGTATATTAAAATTAATAAGAAACGAAGCTCTTAAGGTAAATGATTTTAATTTGTTACGGTATAATGATGAGCAGTTATTTGAGTTCGGTTTTTCACCTTTTTAGTCCCTCTTTAAATCAACACCTTTCATTGAAAGTTGTATCCTTTTTCTTTCAATATCCACATCGAGCACCTTCACCATTACCTGCTGATGAAGTTTCACAACCTTTGAAGGATCTGATACATAACTATTACTCATATTGGAAATATGAACCAGGCCGTCCTGTTTGATACCGATATCGATAAAGGCTCCGAATTTTGTAACATTTGTTACAATTCCGGGAACAATCATTCCGGGANTCAGATCTTCCATTGTATGAATATCTGCAAAACTGAATTCCTTAATTTTTGACCGTGGATCCCGGCCGGGCCTTGAAAGCTCCTCCAGTATATCTTTCAAAGTCGGCAACCCGACTGAGGGCGTAATATAATTCTCCGGTTTTATGTCCCTGCGTTTGCTTTCGTTTGTCATAAGTTCCCTGACATCACATCTGAGATCCTTCGCCATCCTTTCAACAACACTATAGCTCTCGGGATGAACCGCACTCGAGTCGAGAGGATTTTCAGCATTACGTATCCTGAGAAATCCGGCACCTTGTTCGAAAGCCTTAGCGCCCATCCTTTTAACCTTCATTAACTCTGATCTTGAATTAAACGGACCGTTTTCCGTCCGGTAATCGACAATATTCTGAGCCAGCTGGGGACCAAGTCCCGAAACGTAAGTGAGAAGGTGTTTGCTCGCCGTATTCACTTCCACCCCTACTCCATTAACACAGCTCATCACAACCTCATCGAGAGAATTCTGAAGCTTCTGCTGATCAACATCATGCTGATACTGACCGACTCCGATCGATTTAGGATCGATCTTTACAAGCTCAGCAAGCGGATCCATAAGTCGTCTTCCTATTGAAACCGCACCTCTGACAGTCACATCATAGTCTGGAAATTCATCTCGGGCAACTTTTGACGCAGAGTAAATTGATGCCCCTGCTTCGCTTACAATAAAAACCTGGATATCCTTATCAAATTTAACCCACTTGATAAAATCCTCGGTCTCCCGGCTGGCAGTTCCGTTTCCGATTGCTATTGCCTCAATCCTGTAGGCATTCACAAGCGACAGAATTTTCTTTATCGACATAGCTGTCTCGTTCTGAGGCGGATGCGGGTAAATTGTCTCATTGTGAAGAAGAATACCCTGCCGGTCGAGACAGACAATCTTACATCCTGTTCTGAATCCGGGATCAATTGCGAGGACATTTTTCTCCCCAAGCGGAGATGCAAGCAATAGCTGCTTCAGGTTATCTGCGAAAACTGCAATTGCTTCCTCATCAGCCTTTTCTTTTGAAATATTCCTGAATTCTGTTTCCATCGATGAAGAAAGCAGTCTCTTCCAGCTATCATTTACTGCTTCTCTAACCAGGTACGAAGAATCGTTTGTGCCTATTATAAAAATTGAATTAAGTATATCAAGTGCGTTTTTACCGTCAGGTTCGATTGTAAGTCTGAGGAATCCTTCATCCTCCCCCCTTCTCATTGCAAGTAGTCTGTGTGAAGGACACTTTTTCAAAGGCTCCGACCATTCATAATAATCACTGAATTTTATTCCTTCCTGTTCCTTCCCTTTTACAACTTTTGAAAAAATAATTGCTTCTTTCTCAAAAAGTCGTCTCAGTTGTCGTCTGGCCTTTTCATCCTCACTTATCCACTCTGCGATAATATCGCAGGCTCCGGCAATAGCCTCTTCGACATTTTTAACATCATCTTTCAGGAACTCTTCAGCTTTATGATGCGGATCCCGTTCTTTCTGCTCCATAATTAACAGTGCGAGCGGTTCCAGTCCTTTCTCCCTGGCGATTGTTGCACGTGTCCTTCGCCTGGGTCTGAAAGGAAGATAAATATCTTCAAGTTCTGCCATTGTAAGAGCTGCTTCAATCTTTGTCATTAGTTCAGGAGTCATCTTTTCCTGTTCCATGATTGATTTTATTACAGCTTCACGACGTGAATCAAGATCTTTAAGCCTCTGGTATTCATCTTTTATTTGAAGCAGCTTAACCTCATCAAGAGTACCGGTCATCTCCTTCCTGTAACGGCTTATGAATGGGATGGTTGCACCATCATCCATCAGGCGGATCGTATTCTCAACCTGCCATTCATGAAGGCCAAGCTTTCTTGCAATAAGGATAATGTTTTTATCTGAGCTCATATTGTGTAATCAATTAAGATATCAAGATAGATCTAATTTATAGTATCACCTTTCTGCCCGCATGTACTCACCCCCTTAATCCCCCTCTCTACTTTGTAAAGAGGGGGAGATTATTGAATTACAGTGGTTTAACCCCCTTCTTTGCTCCGGCAGAGAAGGGGGCAGGGGGATGAGTACATAACAAAGTATTCCTTTATTCACATTCTACTCAACATACAGCACCAATCCCTTCAGATACTCACTCTCAGGATGATAAATATTAACGGGATGATCGGGAGGCTGGCTCATCTGGTGAAGAATCCTGACATTTCTACCTGTATTGGCAGCTGCGGCAAAAACCGATTTTCTGAAATTTTCCCTGGTTACTACCTGTGAACATGAGAAAGTAAAGATGATACCACCAGGCCTTATCTGTTCAATTGCCTTCATATTCAGCCTTTTATATCCCTGAAGTGCATTAGTCAGTACATTGTTGTGCTTTGCAAATGCAGGTGGATCAAGAATTATCAGATCGTATTTATCTTTAATGTCATTCAGAAATTCAAAGGCATCCACCTGAAAAGATGTGTGCCGGCTGTCATCGCCGAAATTAAGCCTTACATTCTCATCGGCCAGCGCCGTGGCTGATGCTGAGCTGTCGACACTGTGCACAAGCCCTGCATCCTTCATTGCGTAAACAGAGAAACCGCCTGTATATCCGAACATGTTTAGAACGCTCTTTCCTTTTGTATAGTCACTAAGCATCTTTCTGTTCTCACGCTGATCAATAAAAAATCCCGTTTTCTGACCGGTGGTCCAGTCAATCCTGAATTTAAATCCGTTTTCGGTTACCACTACAGGTTCCGATTCTCCGGATAAGAACTCGTTTTTCGCTGCGATCTCTGCCTTAAATGGAATCGTCGATTCACTTTTATCATAAACAGCTATTATTCTTTCGCCTAATAATTCAGATAAAATCCTGGCAATTTCTTTCCTGATCTTATACATACCAACCGAATGCGATTGCATAACTATCACACCGTTGTAAAAGTCAACTATCAAACCTGGGAGATTGTCACCTTCGCCATGGACCAGTCTGAATACATTAACAGAATCATTATCAATCAATCCCATTGATCTTCTGAAATCAATTGCGCTATTTATTCTCTCCCTGAAAAATTCACTGTCCGGTTCAATATCTTCAAATGAAAGGATCCTGACGGCAATTGACCCAGGCTGATAGTGACCTACTGCCAGAAATTCATTATTATTGTCAAATACTGTTACAATGTCGCCTTCAAGAGGTTCCCCGTAAATCTTTTTAATTGCTCCTGAAAAGACCCATGGATGGTATCTTCGGATTGATTGTTCCTTTCCTGATTTAAGGACTATTTTAGTTCCCATTTATGAGCTTTCTGTAAATCTGATGACACACCCAGGCATCCGTTGCCGCGTATACTTTTTGGGCATCTGTTAACTGTTCTGCTTCCCAGTCGGTAACCTGCTGACGTTTTGAGATCTTAAATCCAAGAACGATAGCTGATAGTTTTTTTAATCCTGACACCTGGATACCATAATCCCTGACAAACTTCTGAAGATCTACAAAGCCTGAAGGATTAAATCCTTTGACCCTTTTAAGGAACCGAATATCATCATGAACTGCCACCCCGGCTTTGATTACATCTTCATTGGCAAGAAGTGCTGCCAGTTCAGGAGGTATCCCTACCCTGTTTATCCTGATCAGACAGGCAAGCTTTTCATTTGCAAGCTGGATAAGTGAAACTTTGTTTTTCCGTCCCTTTTTAAATGATGGCCTTGTTTCAGTATCAAATCCCAGAACTTCCGATCCCAGAAGCCTTGGAAATGTTTCATTAAAGGAGTTCATATCCTCTATAAGCAATATCTCACCTTTGAACCACGACAAATCGCATTTTTCAAGCTCATCAGCCGTTATCGATTCAGCATATCTGTTATTTGCCATTATTTCTAATCTCCTTTTGCCTGCGCGTTATAAACCAGTCGGAAGTATTTCTTTCTTCGCCGTTAACGTCTTCCATTTCGATCTTACCGATCTCATCTCCTGAATAAATGAATTTATGAATTGCCCTTAGGGAATTTGTAAGTTTCTGTCCCCAGAAAGTCTCAAAATTCTGCCTGCATTCCCAGACCGCATCGTTCATTACCTCCTGGGTGCCTGTCTGATATAGCAGAAGAAAATCCTTGAGATCCTGATAGATATCGGCCATATTCTCCGAGATGCTTAAAACAAGCGGACCATCTGATTCATTTATTTTCTCATCAAATACCTCAAGATAATCATCGGCAGTTCCGAATTTCTCCCGAAGCGTGTCATGGATTTTAAACCAGTCCGATTCAGTCACAAATTTCTCATTACCATCCTCAAAATAAGGATCAAGTGCCGGCAGAAGGGAGGCTTTTAAATATAAGTATGGGAGTATTCGCTGAAGTATCTTAAGCAGCTCATCACCCTTCATTTCAGCTGCATGTTCTGCATATTTGCAGAATTCTATGGCAGCGGCTGTAAATTCAACAACATTTCTTGAATATACCGGGTCGGTCTCTTTTTTCATCATTTCAAATTCATGACCTGCAAAATTAGGGATTTTGTGATGAAACAGTACTTAAAGTGATGTAAAGTTTGGAGTGTGTGAAGTATAACTTTAACATTATTTAAATAATGGTCCATGCAAGATGCATTTCAATAATTTCTAACTTTAGGCACTTCAGTAACATTAAAATTTCATAAATATGAAACAAAGAATCTCCTTTTTGCTCGTGATAATTATTACGGGGTTGTCTTTTTCAGGTTGCAAACAAGGCCAGAACAAGCTTACCGATCAGGAAGCTGCGGATGGCTGGAAACTCCTTTTTGATGGCAAAACCCTTAACGGCTGGCGCGATTTCAAAGGCGATTCGGTTATTCAAGCTCCATGGGTGGCCGAAAAAGGAACTCTTACCTCCCTTGGTAAGGGAAGCGACAGTACAGGTTATATTGTTACTGAAAAACAATATGAAAATTTCATTATTGCATTCGACTGGAAGATCTCTGACGGAGGGAACAGCGGACTCCTTTACCATGTTGTTGAAAGACCGGAATATAAGGTACCCTATGTAACCGGACCCGAATATCAGTTAATTGATGATGCCGGTTTCGCTTCACCTATCGAGGAATGGCAGAAAGCAGGAGCAGATTATGCGATGTATATTTGCGATCCGGCAAAGAAAAAACTTATGCCTGCCGGCGAATGGAATACTTCAAAGATTGTTTTCGACAACGGTCATGTCGAAAACTGGCTTAATGGAGAGATGGTGCTCGAGTTTGAGGCCTGGTCAGATGACTGGTTTTCACGGAAAGGTAGCGGTAAATGGGAAAATGCTCCGGAATACGGACTGGCAAGAAGCGGAGTCTTTGCCGTTCAGGACCATGGCAGCAGGGTTTGGTTCAGAAATATGAAAATAAAGGAACTGCCCCGAAAGCCAGGGCAGGAATCACTATTCAACGGAAAAGATCTTACAGGCTGGGATGTCTATGGCACTGAATTGTGGTATGTTAAGGACGGTGAGCTGGTTTGCGAAAGCGGACCTGACAAAGAGTACGGGTATCTTGGAACAAGAAAATACTATAATGATTTCGATCTCAGCCTTGAATTCAAGGAAGAGGCAAACGGAAACAGCGGAGTATTTATACGCTCTTATATTAAAAAAGGGGTCGAGATATCAGGATGGCAGGTTGAAGTTGCACCTCCCGGAAATGATACGGGCGGAATTTATGAATCTTACGGGAGAGGATGGATTTATCAGATTCCCGAAGAAAAAGAGAACATCCTTAAGAAAGATGACTGGAATAAAATGAGGATCAAGGTTGCCGGAGACAAAGTCACAACATGGCTTAACGGTGAAGTGATGACTGACCTGACTGACCAGAAAATCGGTCAGGGTAAAGGGCGGATATTGCTTCAGATACATAGCGGTGGAGGAATAAAGGTCCGGTGGAGGAATTTTAATCTGTCTGAACTGTAGGGAGGACCGAGGACCGAAGACCGAAGACCGAGGAAAGATCAAAATAAGCTCGGATTACAAATCCGCGCTAGCCGGGTGATTCATTTCCATGAAAGTCTGTGATCGCTGTCCTGAATAATTTTATTATGATCAAGCAGCCACCTGATCACTTTAATCACTTTCTCTTCCGGGTAGCTTAACATAGCCACCATCTCTTCGGGATCGGGGTTCTTTTCTGAAAGGATAGCCTTGATCTCCTCAAGGATGATATCAAATTCATACTTGCTCAGGTCGAGTTCATTTCTTTCCCTGCACACGTCGCAGGTACCACACCTGTCCGATTCTTCCCCAAAATAGTCAAGCAGCATTACGGACCTGCACCTGTTTTTAGATTCACCATATTCGATCATTTTTTCAAGACGGGCAGAATATTTTTCCCTTACATGAAGATAGTTGTCCGGTGAGATCATCAATGCTTTTCTCTCAAGGCGTTCTTCGGTAAATATCACCAGAGATGTTTTCTTACCAGGTATGTACCTGATAATATTCATCGATGAGAGCTTAACAAGGTATTGATATACTGTTTCCCTTGTAATTGCAGCTTTTTTTGAAAGGCTCTCTTCATTTATTACTACAAATTCGGTAAACATCCCCGTGTACGATCTGAGCATCAATTTAATGAATCCGTCGAATGGTTCGTTTGCCACCTGGAACTTGTAGAGGTCATCCCGTCCGACAATAAAATGAACGCGTGAAGGATTATTTATCTCTTCGGTAAATTCAACATACCCCTCTCTCTGAAGAAACGCCAGGCTGTTGAATGTTTCGATAACCGGAAGCCTGTAACGAGAGACAAATTCCGCCATATTAAAATCAAAGACGTTGTCTTTGCCTGCTCCGAGGGGTACCATAAGAAAATTGCAAAGGGCTTCATAGGTGTCCTTGATCCTGTCAATCGGAGGAAATTTTTGTCTCAGAGAGTCGTTCAGACGCGTTTTATCTGAAGGGGAATATAAAAGAACGGCATAAGCAGGTTTGTTATCTCTTCCTGCCCTTCCGCTCTCCTGAAAATAGTTTTCTATCGAATCAGGAACGTCCCAGTGGATAACAAAACGTACATCAGCCTTGTCAATTCCCATTCCAAAGGCATTGGTTGCAACAATTACCCTTGTCTTGCCTGTTGTCCATGATGCCTGTTTTTTATCTCTCAGTTCATCGGGCAGTCCGGCATGATAAAAATCGGCTACAATACCCTGACCGGAGAGCATCTCGGCTACCTCCTTGCACCTCTTTCTGCTCCTCACATAAACTATCCCGCTTCCGCCGACTCTGTTTAGGGTTTTTACCAGGTATGAACCTTTCTCCTCCACCTGCCTCACCAGGTAGGAAATATTTTTCCTTTCAAAACTTGTTTTAAGCACATTTCTTGTCCTGAATGCCAGCTTATCCATTATGTCCTCAATGACATTCTGTGTTGCTGTGGCAGTAAGTGCAAGGAACGGTACATCAGGAGATATCTTTTCTCTAAGGGTTGCTATTTTCAGGTACGACGGCCTGAAATCGTAACCCCANTGTGATATGCAATGCGCTTCATCAATTGCAATAAGCGACAGGTTAATCCGGCCAACCTTGCCCTGAAACAGCTGGGTTGATATCCGCTCAGGCGATACATAAAGGAACTTATAATCCCCGTAAATGCAGTTCTCAATCGTAATGTCGATCTCTTCCCTCGACATTGCCGAATGGATCATAAGCGATTTTATTTCCANACTGTTCAGCCTGTTAACCTGCTCCTTCATCAAAGCTATNAGGGGTGTTATAACAAGACAGGTACCTTCCTTTGCAAGGGCAGGCACCTGGAATGTTATTGATTTGCCGCCTCCCGTGGGCATCAGTGCGAGGGTATCCCGGCCTTCAATTACTGACCTTATTATATCCTCCTGAAGTGGCTTGAAAGTAGTGAATCCCCAGTATCTGGTAAGTATTTTTTTGCACTGTTCAATATTCACAGATTGCTGAGTCATATACAAATGTAATAACTTGTTTTCAGAGTCCTGTTTTTTTTAGTAATTTGCGCCCACAAAAACTAAAGGATCATAAAATGTCATTTATTAAGGATAAAATACTCTATGAAGGATTAACCTTTGATGATGTGCTCCTTATTCCTTCATATTCCGAGGTTCTTCCCCGTGAGGTCGATTTAAGCTCAATGTTCAGCAGGAACATACGGATAAACACTCCCATTGTTTCGGCTGCCATGGATACGGTAACTGAAGATGAACTGGCTATTGCTATTGCCCGTGAAGGTGGCATTGGTGTGATCCATAAAAATATGTCGGTTGAAAAGCAGGCCTCCCAGGTAAAAAGGGTCAAGAGGGCTGAGAATGTAATGATTTTTGACCCTATTACTATAGGCCTTGAGGCATCAGTAGGTGAAGCAATGAGCCTTATGAGTGAGTACAGGATAGGTGGTATTCCTGTCATAGATGACGGTGGCATTCTTAAGGGAATTGTCACAAACAGGGATTTGAGGTTTGAAAACAACCGTACAAAGAAAATAACAGAGGTGATGACCACAAACCTGATAACAACTAATCACCAGACCACCCTTCAAGCTGCAGCAAGGATTCTTCAGAAGCATAAAATTGAAAAGCTGCCCATGGTAGATGAATCAGGAAAGCTAATTGGCCTTATCACATACAAGGATATAACAAAAACGAAGGATCGTCCGAACTCATGCAAGGACGACAAGGGAAGGCTTAGAGTCGCTGCTGCTGTCGGCATAGCNTCGGACACTCTTCAGAGGGTTGAAGCACTAATAAATTCAGGTGTCGATGCTATTGTAATNGACACCGCCCATGCCCATACAAAAAGTGTGATAAGAATTCTGAAGGAAATTAAGAAAGCATATCCTTCTACCGAAGTTGTAGCTGGCAATATTGGAACGGCAGAGGCAGCCAAAATGCTTGCAAACGAGGGAGCGGATGCAGTCAAGGTTGGAATAGGCCCGGGATCAATCTGCACAACCAGGGTGATAGCGGGAGTTGGGATACCTCAGCTTTCTGCAATTTACAACGTGGCAAAGGCGATTGATGGATCCGGTGTACCGGTTATCGCAGACGGAGGAATAAGATATTCGGGGGATATAATTAAGGCAATAGCATCAGGGGCTGATTCAATTATGGCAGGGTCGCTTTTTGCAGGAGTCGAGGAGTCACCCGGTGACACAATAATATATAACGGTCGTAAATTCAAGGCATACCGGGGTATGGGGTCAATCGAGGCAATGCAGCAGGGCTCCAAGGACAGGTATTTCCAGGACATGGAGGATGATATCCGGAAGCTGGTGCCCGAAGGGATTGAAGCCAGGGTTCCCTTTAAGGGAAATCTGTCGGAAGTTATTTACCAGATGACAGGTGGACTAAGATCAGGAATGGGTTATGTGGGAGCCAAAAACATTGCTGTTCTCAAGAAAGAGAGTAAGTTTGTCAGAATCACACACTCCGGAATTATTGAAAGCCATCCGCACGATGTGGCGATAACCAGAGAGTCTCCCAATTACAGCAGAAAATCTTTCGAATAACGGCACTCTTTTTTATTATAATGAAAACTAGGTCAATTCTGCTTTTTATTCTGTTTATTCTGTTTATTCTGTCATCTTCTTTCAGTTTTGCCCAGAAGCCTGATGAAAAGATATTGATGACTGTTGCCGGCAGAGAGGTTGAGGCTGGTGAGTTCATAAGAATGTACAATAAAAGCCTTGATCCGGAATTTAAGACGAATCTTAATGACTACGTCGGTCAGTTCATCGCTTTTAAGCTTAAGGTGGCAGATGCAATTGAACAGGGATACGATACAACCAAAGCATTCAGGGAGGAGCTTGATGGTTACAGGAATCAGCTGGCGCAAAATTATCTGACCGATCCCGAATTTAAGGAGAAGCTTCTCCGTAAGGCATATCAGCGATCGCTTTCTGAGGTGAATGCATCCCATATTCTTATCAGTTGCACTCCTGATGCATCTCCTGAAGATACCCTGAAAGCCTATAAAAAAGCAATGGATATACGGGAGAGAATAATTAAGGGAGAACCATTTGAACAGGTGGCCAAAGCAACATCAGATGACAAGTCAGTTCTGATCAACGGTGGTAACTTAGGGTATTTTACTGTATTTCAGATGATCACACCATTCGAGGAAGCAGCCTACACTCTTGCGAAGGGAACTATTTCAAGGCCAGTCAGGACTCCTTACGGATATCATATTATCAAGGTTTCAGACGTTCGGCCTTCGATGGGTAAAATAAAGGTTGCCCATATCATGAAGTCGGCTCCTCCCGGATCGGATGATCAGATAGTCAGGAAGGCAGAAACGGAAATAAATAATATTTATACCAGGCTAAAGAACGGGGAACCCTTCAGAAAACTGGCTTCGGAAAATTCGGATCATAAGGAATCGGCAGTCAACGGAGGTGAAATGAACTGGTTTGGAGCAGGGGAAATAATNAGCGATTTTGCCGAAGCTGCATTTGCAGTAAAGGATACAGGTGAATATACAAAACCTGTTCGTTCAGTTTACGGATTTCACATTATCAAACTGCTTGACAGAAAAGCTCACGGTTCATATGAAGAGTCAAAGTCTTTTCTTGAAAGTAAACTTAACCAGTCAAATCTGATTTCACTCGGTAAGAAATCTTTTATTGACAGGCTGAAGAAAGAGTATTCTTTCAGGATTAATCCTTCTGTCCTCGCCTGGTTTAATGATAACACTGACACTCTGATTATCCAGGGTATTTCAAAATATAACCGTAAGTACATCCCCTCAGGAAACATATATACATTTGCCGGGAATAGCCTTTCTGCAAAGGATTTTGCTGCTTACGTCGAAAAACGGGGCAATATGGTTATTACAAAAAACCCTGAATACTTTATCGATACATCTCTGGAATCAATAGCATCTGACGAGATAATGAAATATGAGAATTCCGTTCTTGAGAAAAAATATCCCGATTTCAGGTACCTGATGAAAGAGTTTCATGATGGTATTCTTCTGTTTGATATATCATCCAGGAATGTATGGAACAGAGTACAGGAAGATTCAGCAGGACTTCAGAAATATTATGAGGCTCACAGGAAAGAATACCTGTCGAAGAAGAGCATTGAAGGAAAACTCTATACTCTCAGGGAACCTGAAGGAGCAAAACGGCTGATGGCAGCATACAGGAAATATTCAAGGAAACCCGGCACCGATAGCAGGCTTCTTTCGAAATTCAACCACCAGGGAGACACACTGCTTTCTATAACAACTTCTACCTGGAAATCCGGTGATGATGCTGATATAGACAGGATTGACTGGACCACTGGCCTGCATTCCCTGATTAAAAACGGATACCCGGCACTTGTCAGCATCCTGAAAGTAAATGAACCTGTCCCGCTGCCCTTAAATGAAGTTCAGACTGATATGATTTCAGGTTACCAGGACTGGCTTACCGAAGAATGGATCAAAGAATTAAAGAAAAAATATCCTGTTAATATTGACAACCAGGTATTTGATGAAGTGAAGAAGAGATTAGGCAATGAATAGATATATCCCGATTGTTATCATCTTATTTGTGCTTTCCGGTTGCAGTAACAGCAACAGACAGCTGAAACGGACTCCGGTTGCCAAAGCCGGTCTTAAAGTGCTGTATTATGATGAGATTCCTGAACAGACAAGGAAAGCTGCAACCCTTTCCGACAGCGCAGCTTTGATCCAGAATTATATTAATAAATGGGCAAAGCGTGAACTCATGTTCCAGAAAGCTGAAGAAAACCTTTCTTCCGAACTGGTGAATGCAATTGATGAACAGATTCAGGAAACAAGACAGGATCTTGTGGTTTATGAATACCAGAGTATGATGATCCGTCAGAAGATGGATACAGTTATCATAAACGATGAGCTGGAAAAGTATTATACCGAAAATNAAAACAGCTTTAACCTCACATCAAATATAGTAAAGGCTCTTTTTATTAAGCTTCCCGTTGAGACTCCAAATATATGGAAGATTANGTCATTGGCAAGATCAGAAAAACAGAACGACTTCCAGGAACTGGAAAGTCTTTGTTACCAGTTTGCAGAGAAATTTGATGATTTTAATGAGGAGTGGATCACATTGGACCGTCTTACCCTTGAATTGAAGGAGGACATTACCAACCAGGAGGATTTTTTAAAAAGAACAACTTTTTATGAAACCAGAGATTCAGCTTCGGTTTATCTGATCGTCATTAACGATTACAGGCTCAGGGGTACTCTTGCTCCATTTGAATACGTAAGGGAGGATATAAAAAGAATAATCTGGAATAATCGCCGTATTGATTTTATCAGAGAACTTGAAAACGGCATTTATAACGAATCAATAAAAGAAAACAGTTTTAAGATATACTAATGATGAAAAGAAGCAGATGGTCAATGTTGATGGTGGTTGCTGGGTTAGTTCTGAGCGTTTTTTCGGCAAATGCTCAGGTTCTTGTGGAATCGGTTGCTGCAATTGTCGGGAATGAAGTAATTTATCTTTCAGATATTGAGAATGGTGTTATTGATGCCAGGAGAGGAAATCCGAGGATTCCGGTTGCTGATGTCCGTTGCAGGGTATTTCAGGAATTGCTCATTGCCAAGCTATTTGTTGACCAGGCAAGGATTGACAGTATCCAGGTAACTGATGATACAGTTGAAGGGGACCTCAATATGCAGATCAATGATGCTATAAGAACGGCAGGAAGCGAAAAAGCCCTTGAAGACTATTTCAAAAAAAGCATGGTCGAGATCAGAAGGGATATCAGGAAAGCTCTGGTTGAACAACAAGTTGTCTCTGAAGTTCAGGGAAGCATCACAAAGGGTCTTGCAATAACACCAAACGATGTTAAGAGATATTTCAATTCAATTCCAAAAGATTCTCTGCCGGTCATCCCTTCAAAGGTCCAGCTTAGTATTATTCAGCTCGATCCTCCGAATAATGAAGAAAATAAAGCCGAGGCTAGACAAAAACTCCTCAATATACGCAGCGAGATACTAGCCGGAAAGAGCTTTAGCGTACTTGCAGTTCTGAATTCAGAGGACGGCTCAGGCATTAACGGTGGTGAGGTTGGATACAAACTAAAGGGTGAGCTTGAAAAACCATATGCCGATGCAGCGTGGAGCCTGCCAAAAAATGCAGTTTCAAAAATAGTGGAAACCAAATATGGATTTCACATAATTCAGGTTATCGACCGGAAGGGAGATCTCGTAAATACCAGGCATATCCTTATAAGACCAAAGGTAAAAAGGGAGGAATCGGAAAAAGCTCTTGTTAAACTTGACAGCCTGACAAGACTTATCAGAAAAGACAGCCTGAAATTTGAAGATGTGGCTTTTAGGTTTTCAAGCCACCTCGACAGCAGGATAAATGGAGGTAAATTTGTAAGTACAAATCCATCGGAACGTATTAACTGGTTTTCGCTCGATGAGCTTAACAAGGAAATGTATGGAAAAGTAAGGAATCTCAATACAGGTGAAATTTCCGAACCCTTCCAGACAACTGATGAAATTGGAAATATTGTCTTCAGGGTTGTAAGGCTCGATGACGAGGTCCCGGCCCACCGGGCTAACCTGAAGGATGATTACCAGGTCTTTTATAACGCAGCACTCATGAGTGAAAGGCAGTCCTCATACCAGAAATGGATAAGCAAAAAAATCGAAACTACCTATATTAAGATCAGTGACGAATTAAAATCGTGCAAATTCCTTGAAGCAGGATGGCTGAAATAGCATCAATTGTATCTGTTTTTTCTTCACTTCCGCTCAGAAAAATATTGCTTTTAACTGGCATTCTGTTTTTTTCTCCGGCTTTTTTCAGCCAGGACCTCCCAAAACAGAAACCCGGCAAAAAGATGATTGAGGTGTTAAATGCTGATGATGGAATAGACGAAATAGAAAAGAAAACAGGAAAAAGAGTAACACGGCTGCTTGGAAATGTATCCCTGAAACATAATGACATCTTTATGAAATGCGACAGCGCCTGGTTCTATACAGGTTATAATCAGATAAGGGCTTACAGCAGAATTCACATGACTCAGGGAGATACGCTTCAACTCAGGGGCGACAGCCTTTTTTATGACGGATCCACGGAGACTGCATCCGTAGACGGGAATGTTGAGCTTATCGACAAGGAAACACACCTTTATACACAGTCAGTCAGATATGATGTAAAAAATGAAGTCGCGCGATATAGCACAGGCGGAAAAATAACTAATGGTGAAAACACTCTTACAAGCATAATCGGAATTTATTACGTATCACAAAACCTCTTCCATTTCAAGGATAGTGTCAATATTGTCAACCCCGATTATGTGATGACTGCCGATACGATGGATTATAATACGGATTCGGAAACAGCAATATTCACAGGACCTTCTGAGATGAAGGGTGACAGCATTTACCTTTATTGTGAAAGAGGATGGTATGATACAAAAAATGACATATCGAGGATCTGGAAAAACGCAGTTATTGATAACAGGCAGCAGGTTATAAAAGGTGATTCGCTTTACTACGATGGAGTAAAGGGTTATGGTCTTGCCTACCGTAATACAAGCATAACCGACACCACGAATAATATTATAGTGAAGGGTGATTATGCCTGGTACTACAAAAGCCCCGAAAGGTTCATGGTGACTGATAAGGCGCTTTTTATACAGGTCTCGGAAAAAGATTCTCTTTTCCTTCATGCCGATACAATAAATGCGGTTACTAGATCTGATTCCGTTATGAAGGAGTACAGGCTGATGAGAGCATTTCACAACTGCCGGATCTACAGCAACGACATTCAGGCAAAATGCGACTCCCTCTCCTATTCTTTCCGTGATTCTGTTATAAGAATGTACAAATCACCGGTTTTATGGTCGGAAGAAAACCAGCTTGTGGCAGATTCGATAGCCCTGCTTACAAAGAACCGTCAGGCCGACAGGATGGAATTATACAGTTCTGCATTTGTAACGAGCCAGGTTGATGATTCCAGGTTTAACCAGGTAAAGGGAAGGTCACTCACAGGATATTTTAAAGACAACGAACTTTACAGGATAGATGTCGATGGCAACGGAGAGACAATATACTGGCTACTGGACGGTGACGAAGTTGTTGGAGTCAATAAGGCAAAATGCGCCCGTATAGAAATATTTGTGTCGGATGGAAAAATAACGGCAATTAACGAATATCAGAATCCTGAAGGGGTTATTGATCCGCCTTTAAAAGCGGACGCCGAAAAAGAGAAGCTTGAAGGCTTTTCGTGGTATGATCTGATCAGGCCTAAAAAGATGATGGATATTTTTAGAAAATAAGAAGGCTGACAAAGATGTCAGCCTTCTTTCAGTATTCATCTTCGTTGAAGAAGAAGTCGTCCTTACTCGGATAATCGGGCCAGATATCTTCAATGCTTTCGTAGATATCTCCCTCATCCTCTATCTCCTGCAGATTTTCAATCACCTCCATCGGGGCACCTGACCGTATGGCGAAATCAATCAGCTCATCTTTTGTGGCAGGCCATGGAGCATCCTCTAGTTTAGATGCTAATTCAAGTGTCCAGTACATGTTTCCTGATTAAATAATGTCTTAATAAAGTTTGCAAATATATATATTATTTTATTTAAAAAACAATACCATATTTTAAGTTTTCAGAGAGATAAGAAATCTTAACTAATCTCCTCTACATCAAGCTCTAAGCTTACCAGGCGGGATAAAACGAATAAATAATCGGAGAGCCTGTTTAGAAATTTGAAAATAATATCGGGAATATTTTCGGTGCTGTTAAGTCTCAAAACTGATCTTTCAGCTCTTCTGCAAACACATCGCGCTATATGACAATAAGATACAAGTATATGTCCTCCGGGGAGGATAAATGTTTTTATTGGAGTAAGTCTGGCTTCCATTCTGTCGATTTCTTCTTCAACAACAGAGGTACAGTCCATGTCAGGAAGTAACTCTGCCAATTTACTGTCATCAGCTGCATTTGCAAGGCCAGAAGCGCACTTCATAAGCTGATGCTCTATATAAATCAATATTTTCTTCCTGCTTTCGTTACCGGGAGTATCCCTGAGCAGTCCTATCCATGAAATAAGTTCATCAACAGAACCGTAAGCTTCTATCCTGGGATGAAATTTCGGGACTCTCTGTCCTCCCGCCAATGATGTATTTCCATCATCACCAGTACGGGTGTATATTTTCATTAACGAGATAATGAAAGGTTTAGTTGTTTCAGGCCTTTTTATAATGAGGATTCAAATAATCCTGTGCAACCTCTCCGTCGAATAGTTTAATAATCCTGGCTGCGTGCTTGGCTATATCTTCTTCATGAGTCACAACAATTACAGTATTGCCTTTCTTATGGATATCATCAAGAAGACCCATGATATCAAGAGATGTCTTGCTGTCAAGGTTACCAGTGGGCTCATCCGCAAGTATAATCGACGGCTTGTTTACCAGAGCTCTGGCTATTGCTACACGTTGTCTCTGTCCACCGGAAAGTTCATTGGGCTTATGGGTCATTCTGTCGGCCAGACCTACCTGTTCCAGGGTTTCCATGGCTACCTTTTCCCTGTCGGCTTTAGGTACACCTGCATAAATCAAAGGCAAAGTAACGTTTTCAAGAGCAGAATATCTTGGAAGGAGGTTGAAAGTCTGAAAAACGAATCCGATCTCTTTATTTCTTATTTCTGCCAGGAAATCATCTTCCATCTTGCTGACATCAGTACCGTTTAGAATATATTTTCCGCTTGTAGGGGTGTCGAGCGCGCCAAGCAGGTTCATAAGTGTTGATTTGCCTGAACCTGAAGGTCCCATAATTGCCACATATTCATTCCTGTCAATATTTATTGAAACGGATCTTAATGCTCTTACAATAACTGACCCAACCTGGTAATTCTTAACAATATCCTGAATCTCAATTACTTTATCCATAACGTACTTAAATTTGAAGTTTCGAAATTAGACTAATTATCTCAAATAAGAAATTATTAAAACTTAATTTTTGTTAATAGCTTACCACATAGTTAAAATGATTCAGCCCCTCTTTGAAAAATACGATGCCCATCCTGAAAACATCTACTGATGCCGTTACTTTTTTGTGATTTTTTATCTCGTACCATGCTTCGGCCATCTCCCTGGATGAATTAATATCATCAATAATAATGACGCTGTTTTTATCAGACATTTCTGCAACCTGACTGAAGTACCTGATAATAGGTTCTTTCCTGTGATTTCCATCGATAAATACAAGTCCGGGAGTTGTTTTTTCTTTCCTGATCTCAGGCAGGATATCATCAAACGAGCCATTGAGCAGAGTGATGTTTTTTATTCCTGCCTCTCTGAAGTTATCTGATGCAACCGATGATATTTCACTGCAACCTTCCATAGTAATCACACTGGCATTGGGGCAAGATGCTGCCAGATACAATGTGCTTATTCCGAGAGATGTGCCAAACTCAATGATAACATTCTTTCCAAAGGCTTCCGCCATATTTGATAGCAAAATTCCATATTTTCGGGGAATTGCTGAATATCTTGTTATATCGGACACTTTTCTCAAACTGGTTTTCATTCTTTTTGATCCCGCCCCAAGATCAGTTACTTGAATTAAACGGGTATCATCAAGTAATTTTTTTCTTATCAATTCAATACTACAGACAATATCAGACCGGGTTTTATTCCGGAAAATATCTGAAACGAGGTTGAAAATAAACGGACTATGGATGCCGTGGCCATTTCTGTGACGGGAGAATATTTTATAATTAAGGTATCTGAGTGCAACAAACAATCCCATACGTTGATACTGTTTCATGTTAGGTCAGGTCGTCAAAATTAACTAATTTCGGGTATCTTTTTACAACCTTCCACTGAGCAGAAAAAATGCAGGAGTTTCTTGATTCGAATATAACTTATCTGACAGGTGTTGGCCCCAGGAGAGCTGAAATATTAAGTAAAGAGCTTAATATAAATACATTCAGGGATCTCCTTTATTACTTTCCCTACAAATACATCGACAGGACAAGATTTTACAGAATTACAGAACTTGATCCCGATCTTCCTCTTGTTCAGATAAAAGGTTATATAAAAGGGTATTATACTGAAGGACAAGGTAAAGGGAAAAGACTCGTTGCCGACTTTAACGATGAAACCGGTACAATAAAACTGGTCTGGTTCAAGGGAACAAAATGGATAACCGGAAACTACACTCCCGGGGTTGAATATATTGTGTTTGGAAAACCAGGTGTTTTTAATGGGATGGTAAATATTATCCATCCTGAGATTGAAGCATCTGAAAAAGCGGCACAGAAAATCAGTTCATCACTTCAGGCCCAGTACAGCACCACCGAAAAGCTGAAAAATCAATTTGTCACTTCAAAAACTATAAGCAAATTTGTCGGAACCCTGCTGAACCAGATTAAATTCAGAATACCCGATACCCTCCCTGAATATCTGATTTCAGGTTATCACCTTATGGAACTTCATGAAGCCCTTCATAAGATTCATTTCCCGTCAAATGCGGCTGAAATAGAAAAATCAAGATACAGGCTCAAATTTGAAGAACTCTTTTACATTGAGCTTAACCTCTTACGGTTTAAAACCAACAGGACCAGAAAATACAAGGGATTTGTCTTTTCAAGTGTAGGGGAATTCTTTAACAATTTTTATTACAACAACCTGCCCTTTTCACTCACTGAGGCCCAGAAAAAAGTAATGAGGGAGATCAGGAAGGATCTTGGGTCTGGGAAGCAAATGAACCGCCTGCTCCAGGGTGATGTCGGGAGCGGAAAGACCCTGGTTGCACTGATGAGTATGCTTATTGCAATTGACAACGGATATCAGGCATGTCTGATGGCTCCAACAGAGATCCTTGCAAACCAGCATTATGAAACTATATGCAATATGGTTCAAGGGATAGGGATTAATGTTAGCCTCCTGACAGGATCATCAAAGAGAAGCCGGCGTAAAACAATCGATGAATCCCTTACAGACAGCTCATTGAACATACTTATCGGAACCCATGCGCTTATAGAGGAGAATGTCAGGTTTGCCAATCTTGGTCTTGTAATTATCGATGAACAGCACAGGTTCGGAGTTGCACAGAGGGCGAGGCTATGGGAGAAGAGCATTAACCCTCCTCATGTTCTTGTCATGACTGCGACACCAATTCCAAGAACCCTTGCAATGACCCTATATGGCGACCTCGATGTTTCAGTAATTGACGAACTTCCTCCGGGAAGAGTTCCGATAAAAACTATGCATTTTACTGATTCAGAACGGAATAAAGTTTTTGGTTTTATAAGGAACCAGATTAATGAGGGACGGCAGGTTTTTGTTGTCTATCCGCTTATCCAGGAATCGGAAAAGATGGACTATAAAAACCTTGAAGATGGATGGGATACAATTTCAAGAGTTTTTCCGGCACCTAAATACTGTATCAGCATTGTTCACGGAAAGATGACCCCTGCAGAGAAAGAAGCTTCGATGAGGCTCTTTAAGGAAGGCTACGCAAATATTCTTGTTGCAACCACAGTAATAGAGGTAGGTGTCGATATCCCAAATGCATCAGTTATGGTAATTGAAAGTGCGGAAAGATTCGGACTCTCCCAGCTACATCAGCTGAGAGGCCGCGTCGGACGGGGAGCCGACCAGTCCTACTGCATTCTGATGAGCTCTGATAAGCTTTCAAAGGAGGCTGCTGCAAGGATTGAGGTCATGATAAGAACAAATGATGGTTTTGAGATAGCTGAAACGGACCTCCAGCTGAGAGGACCGGGCGACATTGAAGGAACCATGCAAAGCGGCATACCATTTGATCTAAAAATTGCCAGCCTTGGAAAAGACGGACAAATTATTGAATATGTAAGGAACATAGCTGAAGGGATCCTCACACAGGATCCTTTACTGGAAAACAGCAGGAATCTTATTTTAAAGGAAGGGTTGAAAAGACTATTCAGCGTAAATCAATCATGGAGTAATATAGGTTAAACCCTAAGGTGATTGGTGATTGGTTACTTGTTACTGGTTACTGGTTACTNGTAAAGGTTACTGGTAATGAACAAGCAGCAGGCAGAAGGCAACAAGAAACNAGCAACTAGTTTTAATTAGAATGATTCTAAATAATTAGACCGTAGGTAAAACCTGATAAAAAGCAGTTCGAAATTTTACAGGATTTATAAATTTGCCGACTTCAAACAGCCGGGTGTTAATATGACAGAATCAGCTTTTCATGGCACTATTCAACATGACGGGACAGTCAAAAAGGTCGACGGCAGTTCAGTTCTTGTAAGTATTACATCAAATCCGGCATGTTCCGGATGTCATGCTGAAGGTCTATGCGGTATTTCAGGAAAAGAAGAGAAAACAATTGACATCAGAGGCAGATATAATGTATCACCCGGCGACAGTGTAACTGTTTTAATGGAACAATCGACCGGGTATAAGGCAGTGGTTTTAAGCTATCTTGTTCCTCTTGTTATTGTTGTTGCCAGCCTTGTTATTTGTAATATACTATCTTTCAATGAATTGATGTCGGGCTTAATTTCAATCTCTCTTCTGGCCCCCTGGTATCTGATTCTTTATTTATTCAGAAATAGAATTAACCGGAGTTTTACATTTAAGTTAAAAACATAATCATTAATGAGTTCCACAGTTCTGATAACTATAATAAGTCTGAGTCTGCTCGCTTTTATTTCGGCCGTTATCCTCTACTTAGTAGCTCAGAAATTCAAGGTATTTGAAGATCCCAGGATTGACGAAGTCCAGGCAGCCTTGCCTGCTGCCAATTGTGGAGGATGCGGTTTTGCNGGGTGCAGGAACATGGCTGAAGCTCTTGTAAATGCTGATTCTTTTGAGGGTCTTAATTGTCCAGTCGGTGGGGCGGCAGTTATGGAAGAAGCGGCAAGGCTTCTTGGGAAGGTTGCACCAGCAGTCGACCCAACTGTTGCAGTTCTACTGTGCAACGGTACTCCTGAATCAAGACCTCATACTTCAAATTATAACGGCGCGTCTGATTGCCGGATTGTCCATAGTCTCTATTCAGGTGACACAGATTGCAGTTACGGATGTCTTGGAAATGGGGATTGTGAAAGGGCTTGTACATTCGACGCCCTGCATATGGACATTGCGACCGGGTTACCTGTAATTAAAGATGAGAAATGCGTTTCGTGCGGTGCCTGTGTTAAAGCCTGCCCGCGGAATCTGATTGAACTGCGCAAAAAAGCAAAGAAAGACAGGAAAATTTATGTGGCATGTTCCAACTGCGATAAGGGAGGACCTGCGAGAAGAGCATGCAAAGTAGCATGCATAGCCTGCAACAAATGCCAGAAGGTGTGCGCCTTCAATGCAATTACGATTGAAAACAACCTTGCATATATCGATGCATCGAAATGCACATTCTGCAGAAAGTGTGTGGAGGAGTGTCCGACAAATGCCATAATTGAACTTAATTTTCCACCGAGGAAACCAAAGGTTGAAGCCCAGGTGGAGGTTGCTAACTGATAAAGTTGATTTTAATTAATACAATATAATAGTGCTGAAAACATTTCCCATCGGAGGTGTTCATCCACCTGAAAACAAGATTACAGCTGATATTCCTATTGAGTATCTTCCTGTTCCTGAAAGTGTTATTATACCTGTCTCGCAGCACATCGGATCTCCGGCCAATCCAGTAGTAAACAAAGGTGATTCAATTAAAGCTGGTCAGCTTATTGCAGCCGGGAAAGGTTTTGTATCNGCGAATATCCATTCTTCTGTTTCCGGTAAAATAAATAAAATCGATATTGCCCCTGATAGTTACGGATTTAAGCAGACTTCAATTTTCATAGATGTTGAAGGAGATGAATGGGTCGAAACTATTAACAGGAGTAAGGAGATTGAGAATGATATAAAGCTCTCTCCGGAAGAGATCGTCAAAAGGTGTTTTGAGTCGGGTGTTGTGGGATTGGGAGGTGCCACATTCCCATCGCACGTAAAGCTTACCGTACCATCGGGGAAAAAATGCGAGGTGCTTATTATTAACGGAGTTGAATGCGAACCCTTTCTTACATCCGATCACAGGCTCATGCTTGAAAAAGGAGAAGAAATGATTATCGGGGTTTCAATATTGATGAAGGCGCTTAATGTTGAGAAAGCCCTGATAGGAATAGAAAACAACAAACCTGATGCAATCTCTCATATTCGGAAGATAGCTTCAGCATGCAAAGGAATTTCTGTCCATGCACTGAAAGTAAAATATCCACAGGGAGCTGAAAAACAGCTTATTAAAGCTCTCACTGGAAGAGAAGTCCCTTCTGGCAGGCTTCCGCTTGATGTAGGGGCGGTTGTTCATAATGTCGGAACATCTTTCGCTGTATATGAGGCGGTTCAGAAGAATAAACCTCTCTTTGAAAGAGTTGTTACAATCACCGGAAAACATCTCTCAAAGCCCGGTAACTACATGGTCCGTACAGGGACAAGTCTGGCAAAACTTATTGAAGCAGCTGGAGGACTTCCGGAGGATACTGGTAAGATTATTAATGGCGGACCGATGATGGGAAAAGCAGTAGGCAATACGAACATCCCGGTAGTTAAAGGAATGTCGGGAGTTGTCATAGTACCAGCAGGAGAATCACAAAGAGTGGAAATAAAACCGTGCATCAGATGCGCAAAATGTGTTTCAGTCTGTCCTATCCGGCTTGAGCCATATCTGTTGATGTCGGTATCTGAAAAGGGCTTATTTGAACGCGCCGAAAAAGAAAGGATAACTGACTGCATGGAATGCGGCTCGTGCAGTTTTACGTGTCCTGCCGGCAGACCTCTCCTCGATTATATAAGACTTGGGAAGACGAACGTAATAAAAATGGCCCGGCAGAGGAATTTAAAATAAAAGGAATTTAAATATAATATGGGTAATCTGCTAAGTGTTTCTCCGTCGCCCCATGTGCACGGAAAAGAATCGACTCAAAAACTGATGCTGAATGTTGTGATTGCACTTATTCCGGCATTTATTGCTTCAGTTCTTTATTTTGGTACAGGAGCAATTATTGTTACGGCTGCCTCGGTAGCTTCCTGTCTGGCTTTCGAATATCTTATACAGAAATATATTCTGAAGAAACCTTTGTCGATTAATGACGGATCAGCACTGGTGACTGGAATTCTTCTGGCTTTTAACCTTCCTTCGAATATTCCGGTCTTAATAATAGTTATCGGAAGCTTCATTTCCATAGCTGTAGCGAAAATGACGTTCGGGGGATTAGGAAATAATCCTTTTAATCCTGCTCTTGTCGGAAGGGTTTTTATGCTTATTTCATTTCCTGTTCAAATGACCAGCTGGCCCTTACCCAGGGGTTTAGCCACCGGTTACACAGATGCCGTTACAGGTGCGACACCTCTGGCAATAATAAAAGAGGGAATTAAGAACGGAGAACCTTTATCAGCCCTGATGAATCAGGTGCCAACTCCATCCCAGATGTTTCTTGGTAATATGGGAGGGTCAATGGGTGAAATTGCTGCAGTTGCACTTCTGATAGGATTTATATATCTTCTTGCAAAAAGAGTTATAACATGGCACATACCGGTTGCGGTAATCGGAAGCATGACAATTTTCACCGGCATTCTATGGTTGGTGAATCCTGTAAAGAATGCCGATCCGATGTTCCATATTCTGGCCGGTGGCGTTTTGCTCGGGGCCATATTTATGGCGACAGACTATGTTACATCGCCTATGGTGCCGAAAGCAATGCTTATCTATGGAATCGGGATCGGGANAATTACTGTAATAATAAGGGTTTACGGAGCTTACCCCGAAGGTGTATCCTTTGCAATATTGATAATGAATGCATTTGTCCCACTGATGAATGCTTATATTAAACCGAAAAGGTTTGGGGAGGAGGTGAAAAATGGCTAAGACCGAATCGACATTCAGGAATATGGCGTTGTCGCTTACACTGATAGCGCTGGTATCTTCAGCCCTCCTTGGTTTTGTATATGAATTAACAAAAGAACCTATAGCCTTGTCGAACCTTAATAAAAAGCTTAATGCCATAAAATTAGTAGTTCCTGAATTCAACAATAATCCGAATGATGAAATGTTCCGTCTGTCAACCGGCGAAGGGGACAGCCTGGAGGTCTACCCTGCAAAAAAAGATGATGTGATTGTCGGGTATGCTGTAAATACATTTACCTCAAAGGGATTCAGCGGAAATATTAGTCTGATGGCCGGTTTCAGGCCCGATGGAACAATAATTAATATCTCGGTCCTCGAACAAAAAGAGACACCGGGACTTGGAACAAAGATGACGGAGCCGGGGTTTAAAGATCAGTTCAATGAAAAAAATCCTGCTGAGTTTCAGCTAAAAGTAAAAAAGGATGGCGGTCCGGTTGATGCAATTACAGCAGCCACTATTAGCTCCAGAGCATTTTGCGATGCTGTTCAGCGGGCATATAACACACTTCAGAAAGGAGGAATAAAATGAATCAGCTTCAAAATTTTACAAAAGGATTGCTGAAAGAGAATCCAATCCTGGTTCTGGTCCTCGGAACCTGCCCTACCCTGGCCACAACCTCATCCGCAATGAATGGGATGGGAATGGGAGTCGCAACGACCTTTGTACTGATAGGGTCAAACGTGGTGATCTCATTGCTGGCAAAGTTAATTCCCGATAAAGTCAGGATACCGGCATTTATTGTCGTTATTGCATCGTTTGTTACAGTTGTCGACCTTGTTATGCAGGCTTATGTCCCCGATCTTTACAAAACGCTGGGGATCTTTATCCCACTTATAGTTGTGAACTGTATCGTTCTGGGCCGCGCAGAAGCTTTTGCAAGTAAAAACAGCGTTCTTTCTTCATTTGTCGACGGCCTGGGAATGGGGCTTGGATTTACTGTTGCCCTTGGTATTCTGGGTGCCTTCCGTGAAATCGTTGGAAGCGGGGCAATATTCGGTCACAAATTCATTCAGGGTGATGGAATCCTAGTGTTTATTCTTGCACCGGGAGCCTTCATGGCCCTTGGCTATATGATCGCGCTAGTAAACAAGATAAAGAAGACCTAAAATCATACTTTTATGGAATATATTCTCATAATAATATCGGCCCTCATCGTAAACAATGTAGTTCTTGCACAGTTCCTTGGAATTTGTCCGTTCCTGGGTGTTTCAAACAAAGTCAATACTGCCCTGGGTATGGCCGGAGCCGTCACTTTTGTAATTGTGCTTGCAACTATGGTAACATATCTGATACAGGTATATGTCCTGAATAAGCTTGGTATCGCCTTCATGCAAACTATAACATTTATTCTTGTCATTGCGGCGCTGGTACAGATGGTTGAGATTATTCTGAAGAAAATAAGCCAGCCCCTCTACCAGGCACTTGGCATCTTCTTACCTCTTATTACTACTAACTGTGCGGTACTCGGTGTTGCTATTCTTGTTATAAAGAAAAACTATAACCTGCTGGAGGGTGTTGTTTTCGGAGCTTCCACAGCCCTGGGGTTCGGACTTGCACTTATAATTCTTGCAGGTATCAGGGAACAGTTTGAACTTGCTGATATTCCCAAAGGCATGAGAGGAGTCCCAATATCTCTTGTAACTGCAGGAATTCTNGCACTCGCATTTATGGGGTTTACGGGAATAGTCAAGTAATTCATGGTACGTGGTGCGGGGAGNGGGGTGCGAGATCTTATANACAAACAACCTGNAACTGGCAACCAGCAACAATNATCCAGCATATTATTTCTAGTTCTTTATTTCCTTATATCTTTATTTCTTAGTTTCCATCATTTCCTTTGTGACCAACCAGATGCTGATTTCGGAATACTATAATATTCTCGGGCTTCCATTAAACTCCTCAATTGAAGAGATAAAAAAAGCTTACAGGAAAAAGGCCAGGTTGTTTCATCCCGATATAAATCATTCACCCGACGCCAAGGATAAATTCATTTTGATCACAGAAGCATATGATTTTCTGATAGCAAATCATGAAAAAGGAGATATTGATGANCAGGACTATTTCAGGATTGCAGAAGAATGGAGAAAATACAGGCAGGACAGGTCGCGACAGCGCGCCCAGTATTATGCAAGAAGTTCATTTATTAGATTTAAAAACAGCAAATATTACAAATCTACCAGGATACTGAATGCATCCTCGGTTATTTTTACCTTCTCAATTGCAATCATTGTTCTGATCTTTACAGTATTCGGATATATTTTAAAAATTAAAAATCCTGAACCGGGTACCAAAATNACCTCATTTATTTCNTTTATTCTGTTACTGATATTGAGCATAATCCTGCTGAGTATATCATTGATCTACCTGAAGGAATATTTAGATGCTAATAAAAAACGCAGGAGACCAACTGACGACATGGCATGATTTTTGAGCCGNAATAATGTCATAAGGCGATCATTCAGACCGTTTTATAAACCGATTACCGTTAATCCGCAAAATATTTAATTATGAAAAAAGTAATTACAGGACAAATATCTGCGATTNTACTTCTCTCAACACTTTTACTTATGTCGTGCAGTAAAAACGATGAACNGCTTCCCAAAGAGCCTGTCCCGATAGACCTCACTCAGGACCAGGTTGCACTTATTGAATCAGGTAATTCATTTGCTTTTGATATTTTCAATCTTGTACTGGAAGGTGCAGGTGAGAATGAAAATGTTATGATTTCACCTCTCAGCATCTCGTATGCACTGTCAATGACGGTCAACGGAGCCAATGGAGAAACACGCAATGATATGCTGGAGGCTCTGAGGTTGAAAGGGATAAGTGTTGATGCAATAAACAGCTCCTATAAGAACCTCACCAGTGCTCTTTTGTCTGTTGACAAGCGTGTGCTAATGTCAATAGCCAACTCAGTATGGATAGAGGATGATTTTCCAGTAAAGAAAAGCTTCACCGGGATACTCACAGATTTCTACAATGCTGAAGCAAATACATTCGATATTAATGATGCTTCCGCCCCTGATAAAATAAATACCTGGATCGAGGAAAATACAAACGGCCTTATTAAGAAAATGATAGATAAATTGAATGATAATACAGTAATGTTGCTTATTAATGCGATTTATTTTAAAGGAAAATGGAAATCGCAGTTTGAAGAATCAAAGACCATTCCGATGCCATTTTATAAATCAGGAGGTAACCAGATAAATGTGCCAATGATGAAGCAGAAAACAGACTTCAATGTATATGTTGGAAATGGTTTTACATTGGCAGAATTTCCATACGGGCAGGGTAACTTTGTTATGGATGTGGTACTTCCCGATGATCCCGAAGGTTTAAGCACTGCAGTTGCATCTTTAAACGATGAGAGCTTTACAGCGTGGTTAAACCAGATGAATGAAAGGGAAACAGACGTCTCTTTTCCCCGGTTTAAGTACGGATTTAAGAAAAAGCTGAAGGATGTGCTTNCAGATATGGGGATGGGAATTGCATTTACGGATGCGGCAGATCTCTCAAATATTACAGAAAAGTATGATCTGTTGATAAATGATGTAACGCATCAGACTTTCATCGAGACAAATGAAGAAGGTACGGAAGCTGCAGCTGCAACCATTGTTGATATTGGGCTCACTTCAATGCCNCCTGCCGCACTGGTTTTTAAAATGGATCATCCATTTATTTATATCATAAGGGAATCGACCACAAATTCAATAATTTTCATGGGCAGGGTAGTTGATCCCTCGGTAAACTAATTTTAGCTATTTTTAGCCTCATTATGGCTAAGCTGGCAAAAGAGCTGACCCTGTACGGGTTAATAATGGTGGCAATTGGTTCATGCATTGGTTCCGGAATCTTTGTCACTCCTTCTCAGATTGCCGGTCTGATCCCCTCCTCCGGTCTCATACTTGTTGTCTGGGCTCTCGGTGGCNTGATAGCCTTAACAGGCGCTCTTACATTCGGTGAACTTGGATCTTTATTTCCCAGAGCCGGAGGNATTTATGTTTACCTTAAAGAAGCATATGGAGGATGGCTTGGATTCCTGTATGGTTGGGCTTATCTTGTAATAATTACATCCGGATCGATTGCAGTTCTTGCCCTTGCTTTCTCACACTACCTAAGCTTCTTCATCCCAATGGATAATACCTGGAAAACAATTTCAAGTATNATAACAATTATGCTCCTTACAACACTTAATGTTTTCAGGGCAAAATTCGGTGAGATATTCTCAAATATATTTACCGGACTAAAAATAATAGGGATACTTGTAATTATTTGTTCAGGCTTTCTCCTTGGCACCAGCGACCTCTCCTTTAAGGATCTGGGTTTCATCGGTTCCGGTTCATCAACAGCAGGAATCTCAGGATTTGGTGTTGCACTTACAGGAGTGCTCTTTTCGTACGGAGGATGGCAGCATGCCTCTTTCCTTGCCGGTGAAACCAAGAATCCATCAAGGAATGTTCCAATAGCCATGATTACAGGCGCCGCAGTTGTAACATTGATTTATCTGCTTGTAAATACATCATACATGCTTCTGCTTCCGGTCAATTCTATTATGACATCAGAAAAGGTTGCTGCAGAAGCGGTTAGTACGGTTATACCCTTTGGAGGTATGTTCGTTGCCGGCTTAATTGCTGTCAGCACATTCGGTACTATTGGTATATATACCCTCTCAACTCCCCGCATTTATTATGCAATGGCTGAGGATGGCCTCTTTTTCAAGAGTATTGCTAATGTACATCCTGTCTTCAAAACGCCGGTAAATGCAATAGTAGCCCAATCGGTTTGGTCAGTAATCTTACTGCTATTCTGGGGCACTCTCGAAAATCTTATAACATACACAGTATCTGTAGAGTGGATATTCTTTACTCTGGCAGCCGCCGGAATTTTCATTTTCAGAAAAAGAATTAAAAACACTGAACGTCCTTACAAAACTTTCGGCTACCCGGTCACCCCGCTTATATTCATAGTTATTAATACATGGTTTGTTTTTAATATTATGATAAACAAACCGTTGCACATGATTATTGGTTTTGGTTTCCTGCTGCTGGGAGTTCCTCTTTACATCTATTTCAAAAAGAGAAACGCTGAACAGTAAATAAATAGAAGATTATGCTGTCCTGATGAAATTNAANGGGATATTCAGGANTGATGAAAAATACTCACCACGCTCAAGAATATCTTCGTCCCCCTCCTCATAGTACCAGTTTACAATGTATTTCTTATTCTTCAGCTGTACCCTGGCTAACTTTTGAAAGAGTTGTATTATCAACTTGGCGCTGGCGCTGTTGAAATACTCCAGGTTCATATCAATACAGGTTACATCGGCAGGAACCTTNATATATTCATTTATCCATTCTTCGANCGGTCTGAAGAAATCATACATGTTTTCATGAATCGAGCGCCCTTTAATCCTGATCAAACCATCAGGTCTTAAGGTTACCTCCGGCGAGTTTTTGGTGGCTGAAATCCTCAATTCATTCATTCGCTGAATATCTTGNTGCAATGAAGAAGTAACGTTAACATCATCGCCATATTGTGGNTCTGCTTCATATTGTAATGGTAACCTGAATATAGCAAAGGGAGTTTAACTTTTCAATTTAAGNTGATCAGAACCTTGCCGTNGGAGCAACATCCTGGCCTGAAAACTCGCCACTGAGATATTTAAAATAACCCGTGATCCCNATCATTGCTGCATTGTCGGTTGTATATCTGAATGGTGGAAGAAACAGGTTCCAACCTCTCTTCTCCCCTTCTCCTGACAGACTATCCCTGAGCCCGGTATTTGCAGAAACACCACCGGCTATTCCAATCTCCTTAATACCTGTCAGTTGTGAAGCTTTGATAAGTTTTGACACAAGCATGCTTATTATAGTATCCTGTAGGGAAGCACACAGGTCAGCCTTGTTGTGGTCAATAAAATCAGGGTCCTCTTTAAGCCTGTCGCGAAGAAAGTAGAGAAAACTTGTCTTGAGTCCGCTGAAACTGAAATCAAGACCTTTCACCGAGGGTTTTGCGAAAATGAATGCTTTTTTATTTCCTTCTGAAGCAAGCTTGTCAATTAACGGACCTGCTGGATAAGGAAAATCCATAAGCTTACCGCATTTGTCAAAAGCTTCTCCTGCAGCATCATCGATTGTATTGCCGAGGATTTCNATCTCGAAGTGGCTCCTTAACAAAACAATCCNTGTGTGACCGCCAGAAACAAGAAGGCAGAGAAAAGGGAATGAAGGTAAACGGTTTTCCTTATCTTTTTCAAGTATAAAATGTGCCAGGATATGTGCATGTAGATGATTCACTTCAATCAGCGGGATGTTGCATGCAAGGGCAAAACCCTTTGCAAATGATGTCCCGACAAGGAGAGAACCCAGTAACCCCGGTCCCTTAGTAAATGCTACCGCATCAATTTCATCGATATTTATTCCTGCCTTTCTGATGGCCTGATCTGCCACTGGCACAATATTTGCCTGATGTGCTCTGGAAGCAAGTTCGGGAACTACACCACCATATGACATATGTATATCCTGTCCGGCAATAAGATTTGACAGAATGTACCCGTCCCTAATGACAGCTGCAGAAGTATCATCACATGATGATTCTATGGCTAAAATTGTAACTCCCATGCGGTCTTTGATTTTCCGTATATTTTAGGTTATTTTGATTTCTGTTTTTACTTTCTTTTTAATGCTCAAAAGTATTAAAAAATCGTTTAAGTATCTGATGATTCTCGTCGGGATCATTCTACTGGTACCTACCTTCGGATCATTGATCCTGCGTATCCCGGAGATCCAAACCTTTATGGTAAAGAGGATACTGAGCCATTTCTCCGAAAAGCTGCAGTCCACAATGACACTTGGCAGAATCGAATATAGCTTCTTTAATAAACTATTGATTAATGACCTGCTTATACAGGATCAGAACCATGATACCCTTATTTATTCGAAGAAGATCTCAGCTGGCATTAACGTTCTGAATTTAAGGGGAAATATCTTCAGATTGGACCATATTGAACTGGTCGAACCGTCAATTGCACTTATCACCGACTCATCAGGCATGATGAATCTTAAATGGTACCTTGACTTTCTGGGTTCCTCAAAAGACACAACAACCAGCAGTGACAATAAATTCTCGGTCAGCCAGATTAAAATCAATCAGGGCATTTTCAGACTTATAAACAGGACAGGACCTGAAACAAAAATTAAGATTGATTTCAACAACCTTTCCCTTTCAGATATCAACGGAGATATTGAAGATTTTAACGTGATGAATGATTCAATTAATTTCAGGGTCAAGGACTTGAGATTCAATGAATCAAGCGGTTTCCTGGTCAGAAGCATGAACAGCAACGTCTTTCTTGCTCACAGCGATATTGTTTTCAGGGACCTTTTCCTGTACCTCGACAGCTCAATAATTAATGCTGATCACATAATTTTAAATGCTGAATCGTCCGATTCATATAAAAACTTCATTGATGAAGTCAGGCTTGATATCGGTCTTCAGAAGTCGCTGGTAAGCGTGGCGGATCTGAAGTTCTTTCTTCCATCTGCCGCAGGACTGAATGAGTTCGCAGAGATATCGGGTAAAATTTCAGGAACTGTGGCTGAATTGAAGGGACGTGATATCGTGGTTTCGTACCGGGATTACAGCTATCTCGATTGTGATTTTGATTTCTCAGGGCTACCCAGGTTCAAGGATACCTTTATTCATATCGGGGTTAACACTCTTAATACAAGTGCAAGAGATTTTGACAATATCAGAATTCATGGGAATCCGGTACTTAAAATACCTGAAATACTCCAAAAGCTTGGTAATATTACATTTACCGGAAGTTTTACGGGATTTACAACCGATTTTGTCACATATGGAAAAATCGGTACTGAAGCTGGAACAATCAGCACAGATATCTCACTTCGACCCCAGGAAGATAACACATTCAGGATCAAAGGACAGATAAAGAGCAGTAACGTTGATCTCGGACTACTTACTGATAAAAGCGATATGCTCGGAAAGCTTAGCATGCAAACCGAAGTCGACGGTTTTGCAACTTCTTCGAAAAAAATATCAGGCAATCTGACCGGTGTAATTGACAGCATTGAGGTTAACAGTTACATTTACAGGAACGTCGACCTTAACGGTATCTTTACTGAAAAAACCTGGGATGGAAGTATTAAAATATCCGACAGGAATATTAAAATGGATATGCTGGGTATGCTTGATTTCAGCAATGAACTACCTGAATTTGATTTTACCCTTAACCTTGCGGAGTCAAATCTGAATAAGCTGAATTTTGATAAAGCAGATACAACTTCGCGNCTTTCAATGCTTGCTACAGCTAATTTCAGAGGTAATAATATTGATAACCTGTTCGGCGAAATCAAACTCCTTAATTCGACAATCAGAAAGCACAACAACAAGCTTGAGCTTTATGATTTTACTTTAAAGGCATTTAACGAAAATAATAAACCGGCAATATCGGTGAGGACCGATTTTATTGATGCTGACCTTCGCGGCTATTATGAATTTGGGCAGATAGGTAAGGTCATTAACAGAGCTCTTGCTTCGTTATTCCCGTCAAAGTNCAATGCTCCGGATGAAAAAANACCGTCAAAAAATGAGTTTACTTTTAATCTGAGTTTTAAGAACACCGATAAAATAAATAACTTTTTCAAGACCGGACTCTTACTTGCCGATAAGAGCACTTTAACAGGAATGTTGCATAACGACACTATTATAAATATTTATGCAAGTGCAAAAAGCCTGAATTACAGGAACAACATTTTCAACAATCTGGTACTTAATGCAGGCTACAACGGAACAAAATTCACAGCAGATCTTCAGAGCTCATCACTTTCAATACTTGGCAGATCAGAACTTACAGGTTTCAAAGCCGGTTTAGGAATAATACCTGACCATTTTATTTTCACCTTCGACTGGGATAATAAAGATAAAACTGCAAGCAGGGGAGCTTTTGTTTCGAGGGGATCATTTATTGCAAAACAGGAGGGACAGGCAGGCTCTTATCTTAAAATAGAGATTGACTCTTCTGATGTTTATACACGGAATAATAAATGGAAAATCAGGCAATCAACGATCACTGTAGATTCGAGCGCCACATATATTGACAGGTTTGTTGTAGCCAGCGGAAAAAACTCCTACACAATTAACGGGGCTGTATCNGGAAATGCCGGCGACACCCTAAGCCTGACATTTAAAGGAATTGATATGAGCCCTTTAAGCAATCCGTTGACATCAACCGCTGAAGTAAAAAGTTCCGCAATTCCCTTTAACCTGAGAGGGATCATCAATGGCAATATACAGATCTCCAGCACATTGAAGAATCCTCTTATCCAGAGCAACATCAAAGTCAATGGGTTTTCGATTCTGGGCGGAGATTATGGAGATGTATCTGTTCTGTCGAGATGGAATTCTGCCAGTAAAGTTGCTGATATAAACGCAAGCAATAACCTGAACGGGAAAAAGAATATTGATATAAAGGGAATATATGACCCCTCAATTAAAAAATTCAATATTACAGGAATTGCTTCGAATCTTTCTGTTGTTGCTCTTAATCCGCTGCTTAACTTTTTCGCATCGGGAATTAAAGGGAGTGTGTCAGGAAAAGTCAACCTGTCGGGAGCACCCAATGAACTGGTTCTTAAAGGTTCACTGATGGCGGAGAATGCTTCTATGAAAATTGACTATCTGCAGACAAGGTACACAATTAACGATTCAATAAGATTTGATAAAACCGGTATTAAATTCAGGAACACAAAGGTGACTGATGAAAAGGGTAACAGTGCTGTTCTTTCAGGATCCGTCTNTCACAAATATTTTAAGGATTATATGGTTGACCTCACNGTGAATATGGACAGAAATGAGTGTCTGGTACTTAACACCCAGCAGAAGGATAATGAACTGTTTTATGGCACCGCCTATGCTTCAGGGGTAACAACGATTAAAAGCGGACCAAATTCACTTTCATTCGACATTTCCGCNAAAACCGGAAAGGGGACAAGGGTTTATATACCTCTCAACTCAAGCCTTTCAGTTTCTGAATCTTCATTTGTGAAATTTGTCAGCAATGATACTGCCCGTGTCGAAGCAGAAAAGAAAGTTGCAGTCACAAGCGGAAAGTCGGTCATGGAGCTTAATTTCGATCTTGACATAACTCCCGATGCTGAAGTTCAGCTTCTTATCGATCCGAAGGCCGGTGATGTAATTAAAGGACGAGGTTCGGGGAAACTCAATATAAGCATGAACAAAAATGGAGAATTCAAAATTTATGGCGACTATATAATTCAGGAGGGTGATTACCTTTTTACCCTTAAGAATATTCTGAACAAGAAATTTGATGTAAAGGATGGAGGTAAAATAACATTTAACGGTGATGTGGAGAATGCAGAAATTGATCTTACTGCAAAATACGGGAACATAAAAACCTCCCTTTACCCTATACTCTATCCGATACTTCAGGATGAAAAATACAGTGCCCGGATCCCTGTCGAGCCTCAACTGATTTTATCAGGTAATCTGTTCAATCCTTCCGTAGGTTTTAACATCTATCTGCCAAACGCTGATGAGGAAACAAGAACTTACCTCCGGAATGCAATCACAACAGAAGAGGAACTGAGCAAGCAGTTTCTTTACCTGCTCGTTATGAACAGCTTTTATGCAGATCCGTCATTCAGGGCGTCATCCGGGGGTTCTTCAACCGGAACCTCTGCTGCTCTTGTAACATCGACAGAGATGCTTGCCAATCAGGTAAGCAACTGGTTATCACAGATAAGCAGTGATTTCAATGTAGGATTTCTTTACACACCAGGAACCAGGGATATTAATTCACAGGAACTTCAGGTGGCGCTTTCAACCCAGCTGCTGAATGATAAAGTCACAATAAACGGAAATTTTGATGTCGCAGGGACTAAAGCAGAATCTACTCCGCTTATCGGGGATTTTGATGTTGAAATAGCACTCTCTGAAAAATTAAGATTCAAAGTCTTCAACAGATACAATAATCCTTATACCGGTAAAGGGGCACCTTATACCCAGGGACTCGGACTGACTTTCAAACAGGATTTCAATAAATTCTCCGATCTGCTTAAGAGAAGAAGAACATCAGAAATAAAGAAAGAGGACGAAATAACGGTTGAAGAATAAGGTTAATAAATATTATCACAATGTTATTAACACCCTATAATAGAACATACCTTTATTTCGTTTTTTAATATCTTCGCACCTGAAAAATCAGGCGTATTGAAGATAATTGTTTGTTTTATAACTAATTAATAACAGGGGTAATATGGGATTTCTACTATTTATTATACAGGATTTACCTTCGGCAGCACAACCGGTGGCTGAAAAACTTACTCTTCTGGATTTTGCTATAAAGGGTGGCTGGGTGATGATACCAATAATGTTGCTGTCGCTGGTTGCAGCATATATCTTTATTGAAAGGTACTTTGTTATCAGAAGGGCAAGCAGGGAAGATATCAATTTCATGAACAGAATCAAGGACTATATACATGACGGTAAGGTAGATGCTGCCATGGCATTATGTAAATCGACCGACAGCCCTTCGGCGCGCATGATCGAAAAAGGGATAAGCAGACTGGGAAGACCGCTTCAGGATATAAGCACTGCAATCGAAAATGTGGGAAAACTTGAAATATCAAAGCTCGAAAGGGGATTTCCGACCCTGGCAACTATTACCGGAGCTGAACCGATGCTGGGTTTTCTTGGTACAGTTATAGGTATGGTACAATCATTTTACGCAATGGCACAGGCAGGTAATAATATAGATGTCTCAATGATGTCGGGCGGTATTTATACAGCCCTGATCACTACCGTGGCAGGTCTTATTGTTGGTATCCTGGGTTATTTTGCATACAATACTCTTGTTGTCAGGGTAGAAAGAGTGGTCTTCAGCCTTGAGGCCACAAACACTGAGTTTCTGGATATTTTAAATGAACCATTAAAAACAGGACGCTAAAATGGCAATCTCTCAGAGAAATAAGATAAGCGTGAACTTCAGTTCAGTAGGCATGACAGATGTTGTATTCAACCTGCTTATATTCTTCATGCTTACTTCCACATTGGTACACCCTACTGCGGTTAAGCTTCTTCTACCTAAGGGAAGCACCCAGACTTCAGCTAAACCACAGACCACAATTTCAATAACTGCCGACAAGAAGTATTTTATTGAACAGCAGCCGGTAACAATTGAAACCCTCGAAAGCATTCTTAAGCAGAAGCTTGGAGCTAATCCTGAAACATATATTTCTCTGCATGCAGATAAAAACGTACCTTTCGAAACTGTTGTGGCAGTTCTTAATATTGCACAGGCTAATAATTATAAACTGATAATTGCAACCTCAGCAAAATAACAGCCTCAGAAGAATTCCCTCCGAGAAAAATAAGGGAATTATCGGCACATCAATAGTCCACATTGTACTACTGATACTGTTGATAGTTGTCGCTTTTACACCACCCAAACCACCTGAAACTGAAGAGGGTATACTTGTTAATTTCGGAACTGACGAGACCGGATTAGGCATGATTGAACCCTCACCGCCTCCTGTCCAGCAGGAAGCATCGGTTGCTCCGCCCAAAGCTGCCCCGAAAGTACAGAAAGATGAACCTGTGCTTACCCAGAATAATGAGGAGGCTCCTGAGGTGAAAAAGGTTGACCCCGAAGCTGAAAAGAAGCGTCTCGAAAAGATTGAAGCCGACAGGAAACTGAAGGAGCAGCTTGAAGCTGAAAGAAAAAAGAAGGCAGCTGAAGAGGCAGAAAGAAAAAGAGTTGAAGCAGAACAGAAACGCCAGGCCGATATAATGAATAAAACCCGTAATGCACTGGCCAATTCAAAGAATGCCGGGACAACTTC